>BNJU01002118.1_pt1 | contig 202810 bp, 265 predicted proteins | sample 8539281 | NCBI WGS metagenome assembly BNJU01 (sample SAMD00202456, study PRJDB9452) | human saliva metagenome | isolation source: human saliva | place: Japan | reverse complement strand
AAAGCTCTAGCAAAAAAATGGCTGTCCGCATTATTTGCGTATATATCCCGATTTTTACAGTAAGTATATTTGCATTGGGAACTTCTAATATACTTGCATGCATGCTAAAAAGCTATTCCATTCTTACTATATGCATGTTCGATTAGTATTTTGATTTCTATCCTAATTGGATTATCCGCTTTCTATTTCACAGAAATATGGGGGTTAAAAGCATTTATTTCATTCATATCTTACGTTTTTATCCGGATCATTATTCCTTTTGACTTAACTCTCAAATCAATTCAAAAAAATACTTTTATTGACGCCATTCCCATATATTAGTTATATACCAACAAAAAAATTATTACCGATTCCAATTTCTTAATTGAGCCATTTATGTTCATAATTCCACTTATTTATATCATAATTTTTTTAATCATCTCCATATTTATTTGGGAGATGGAATAAAAAAATATCAAAGTTGCGGAGTGTAATATGTTTCAATATATAGTATCGTGCTTACGATTCTCATGGAAAAAAGCCACCGTTTATAAAGGCTAACTTAGCAAGCTGGATGCTTGCCGATTTAGACATGTATCTTTCTACTATCTTTGTATACCTTTTATTAGGAGGAACTGTTTTTCCTTTTTTTGCTGGCTACAGCAACTCCCAGATGCTCTTGTATATTAGCAATAGTTTTCTCATTAATAATATCTATTCAATTTTATTTTTCGGAGCCATTGATACTATATCTATTGATATTCGCAAATGGCAAAAATGTATTATTCGCTTTTAAAAACCTTTACCTTTAACAGTATTTTTATATTGCAAAAAAATCTGAATTTGAAGTCTCTTGTTATTACTCCGTTTTTAATAGTTTTTAATGTATATTGTCTTTACCTAAATCACCTTTTCGCTTCATATAATGAATTTCTTATTCCTTCTGGTAGCAGTATACTCAATGGGTGTAATATTTCTATTAATTATTTGTCTTGATTTTATAGGGACTTCGATCAGAGCTATTAATCCAATTATGGTAGAATTACTAGAATTACGAGATCGACCTGATAAAATTTTTAATACTTTTTATTCGTAGTATTTTCATCTATATCATACCTATTTATTTAACAAGTGCTATTCCTACTAAAAATGATGATTAAAAACTGTAATCTGATTGAAAACATATACTTTTTCCTTTTTCCTGTGATTGGAACTGTTTTATCAACAGTTTGTATTAAAAATCAATTAAATACTATACCTTCGGGACGGAAGAGGTATAATTCTTCACAGAAATTAAACCAGCAATTCACTAAAAAGATCATCTATGAAAATAAACGATACTTCAACAATCTGTTAATTTAAAGAATAAAAATACTATGCTTATTTCATTTTTTTAAATTTAATGTTTATTGTTTCCGCACTATTTTCATGTGATCTTTTTACTTCATCAATATATCAGCGTTAGCTTCATTGTGAATCTGTTCCGAAATATCACGCATCGTGATAATCGTTACTGGTATTAGATAGAGTACCGCTCCAAGCCATGCACTTTGATCAGCCCACGTAATCGCATTGAATCCAAAGTCTGCTACCAAAAATACACAGACGGCTGTTCGACAAATCATTTCAACAACACCACAATAGATTGCACGCATCGCATATCCTAATCCTTGAATGCTCATACGCACAACATTCAAGATACCTAATAACCACCAAGCATATCCCGCTCTTCTTAGATATAAATCTGCCGCAGATAGTACTGTTTCATCACCTGTAATAAATAAAGTACTGAGTACTTTTCCAAATAGAATCATGAAGATTCCTGCTAGCACACCATACGCAACACCAACATAAGTACCCTTACGCAAACCTTCTTTGATACGGTCTTCTTTCTTTGCGCCGTAGTTTTGTGAGACAAAGGTAGAAACAGCAGTAGCTAGGGCATCAAATGGACACAACAAGAACAGCTTAATCTTGACACCAGCGGTAAAGGCAGAAACATACACTGTTCCTAGAGAGTTATTTGCCGATTGCATAATCATTGAACCAATAGCTGTAATTGAATATTGTAAACCCATCGGAATTCCCATTACCAACAATTGTTTTGATAGTTCTGAATCAAACTTTCTTTCTTCTGAATGAATGTGTAGAATTGGAAATTTCATCACAATTAAAATCAAGCATAGAACAGCTGATACAGCTTGTGAGAATACAGTCGCAATTGCCGCTCCTGCAACACCCCACTTCAAGTTAATAATACAGAAGATATCCAAAAAGATATTCAGTACAGCCGAAATTGCTAAGAAGATAAATGGTGTTTTAGAGTCACCGATTGCACGTAAGATACTCGATAAATAGTTATATAAAAGTGTAAATGGTATGCCAATAAAAATCACAATAATATAGTTATATGTATCCTGATAGATTTCAGCTGGAACACGTAATAAATCCAAGATTAACGGACAGAAGAAAGCACGTTGCGGCAGTTATAATCACCGCAATAATAAATGTCCAAACACAACCTTGAAATTCAAATTTCTGCATCCCCTTTGAATCATTTGCACCAAAGCGTTGAGCAATCGGTACCGCAAACCCTGCCATTGTGCCAACACAAAATCCTAATACCAAAAACTGAACACTACTGGTTGCACCGACAGCTGCTAGCGCTGCAGGCCCTAGTGTTTGTCCTACAATTGCGGCATCTGCCACATTATATGTTTGTTGGAATAGATTTCCTAATAAGAGTGGAATCGCAAACTGTAATATCAGTTTTAAAGGGTTTCCCTCTACCATACTTTTTCTCATCGTATCGTTCCTCCCTTCAAAGAATATTGTTTATTATATATCAATTCTTTTAAAAAAGAAGAGTAGATTTTGAATTTCTACTCTTCTGTTTCTGCTTCAACTTCTTTGATAACGCATTCATCACCTTTTACAAGGTATGTCTCTTCACTACCGCAATATGGACATATTCTTCCATGTTTTACTGTCTCATATTCTTGTTTACACGATTCACAAAATGTTACGGCAGGAATTGTCTCTAGTTTTAATTCACACTCTAGTAATAGAGGATATTTTACTTTGAAATAATTCCAACAATCTACGAAGTAATCCGTCATAATACCCGATACTTCGCCAACCTCTAGGGTTACTGATCCATATTTTGTGACCTTGTTTTCTTCTGCCATTTCAGTAAGAGATTTCGCAAGGTGTGTAACGATTCCCATCTCATGCATGGTTATTTACTCTTCTTCTTAAATAAAATCTTGAGCTTACGTTTTGCGGCGTAAGGAAGAACAGCCTTGATCTTATCTTCACAACGATACATTCTAGACGCATCTGGTAAATCTCTTTGCAGATGAATCGCATCAAATTCACAACGTGTTGTACATAGACCACAACCGATACACTTATTAAGGTCAACGAATGTCGCACCACAGCCTAAACAACGTTTCGCTTCTGTACGAACTTGTTCATCTGTAAATGCTAAACGCATATCATTAAATGTAGTCTTTGGATTTCCTTGTTTATGTCCAGGAATTTGGCGCTTGGCTGTATCAAATTCTTCTAATACAACGTCATCCTTATTTAATTCAATAAAGTGACGTAAATCACGGTTAATTGTCATCGATTGTCCTGGATGAACGTAACGATTAATGGAATCTTCTACGATTCTACCAGCCGCAATCGCATCAATCGCAAATCTTGGACCTGTATATACATCACCACCCACAAAGATATCTGGATCAGCAGTCTGTAGTGTGACTGGGTCAGCTTTAGCAGTATTGTTACGGTTGAGTTCAACCTTTGTTCCTTCTAAGAGTTTGCCCCATTCAATCGATTGACCAATCGATAGTAATACATTCTTGCATGGAACTGTGATAATTTCATTTTCATCATATTGAGGATTAAACTTACCATCCGCATCCTTCACAGATAAGCACTTCTTAAATACAACGCCTGTAACATTTCCATTTTCAGTTAGGATCTCCTTAGGACCCCAACCATTCATAACAGAAATATCTTCTTCCTTGGCTTCTAGTACTTCATCTCTAGCCGCAGGCATTTCCTTTTCACCTTCAAGACATAACATTGTGACTTTGCCTTCTGTTAGACGAACAGCAGTACGTGCTACGTCAACCGCAACATTACCACCACCAATAACAACTACATCACCTTCTAATGCATGTCTTAATTCTTTGTTATTTGTTTACGCAAGAACTCAACACCTGTTTGAACACCATTTGCGTCTTCACCAGGAACACCTGTCTTACGTCCACCTTGGGCACCAATCGCAATATAGAATGCTTTATAGCCTTCACTACGTAACGATGGGATTGTTGTGTCCTTACCAATTTCAATGTTGTATTTAAACTCAACACCCATCTGACGTAGTACATCGATTTCAGCTTCGATAATATCTTTTTCTAAGCGGAAAGATGGAATACCATTCAGTAACATACCACCTGCACGGCTTTCCTTTTCAAATACTGTTACAGGATATCCATGCATACGGAGGTAATAGGCAGCTGAAAGACCAGCAGGACCAGCACCGATAATTGCAATCTTATATTCATCAGACCACATTCCACCATCATCCTTTTCACACAAAGGGACGAAACGTGTCTCTGCGTTTAATTCTTGTGCAGCGATATATTTCTTGATTTCATCAATTGCGATAGGTTGGTCAACCTTACCGCGTGTACATGCGTCTTCACAACGACGATTACAGATTGCACCACATACCGCAGGGAATGGATTATCCTGCTTGATTAGTTTAAGGGCATCCATGAATCTTCCTTCAGAAGCCATCTTTACATATCCTTGCACTGCTAAGTGAGCAGGACAAGCAGTCTTACATGGCGCAGTACCTGTGTCATAGCAGTTAATCTTAGAAGTTTCGCGATAATCTGGATTCCAATGGTCTTCGCCCCATTCTGTCTCATCTGGTAATAATGTTGTTGGATACTTGATTGCGCCTAAACTTGTACATAACTTCTGACCAAGCTTCGCAGCTCCAACTGGGCAAACTTCAACACACTTACCGCAGGCAACACACTTTTCTTTCTCAACATGTGCTCGATATGCGGAACGAGATAGGTTTGGTGTATTGTACAACTGTGATGTACGTAATGCATTACATACACCAGGTGCACAGTTACAGATACCTACAATCTTACCTTCACCATCAATATTTGTAATTTGATGTACAAAGCCATGACGTTCACCACGTTTTAAGATTTCTAGGGCTTCATCATAAGAAACATAATGTGCCATACCACGGTCAACCTGATATTCAGCCATGTCTCCAACACCAATACAGAATTCACCATTGATTTCACCAGAGCCTTCACCACGCATCTCTTGTTGGCGACGGCATGTACATTGACTGATTGCGTACTTATCATACTTATCCAACCAATGACTCAAGTGTTCTACAGATACGGATTGATTTACATGTTCAATTGCCTTTTCTACAGGAATTACATGCATACCAATTCCGCCACCACCAAGTGGAACCATTGGTGTTACAGGTTCTAGTGGCATCTGTGTCATTAGGGTTAAAAGAATGTCGCAAAGGTTTGGATGTGCTGCTGTTAGTTCATCATTCATCATCATAAACTCAGCAGAACCTGGAACGAAAATAGGCACATTATACTGCTTCTCGTTCTCTGGATTTTCACGGTTCATCTCAATCAAACCAATCCAACAGAGATGGTCAATCATCTTTTGTGTTTCTTCTAGCGTCATGTTATTTTTCTTCGCTAGAACTTCTGGTTTATATCCAACACGAGTCTTCTTGAACGATAACATGAACTTCACTTCTTCTTTTGTAAGTACTTCATCTAGCATCCAGTATTCTGGATCTTCTGTTTTAACAGAATGTGTTAACTTTGCCTTGATACGGTTTGTAATCATGCATGCAAGGTCAAGTAATAGTTTTTCCTTCTCTGGATCTGCAGCTACATAGTTTGGATCTGGAACGAAGTCACGTTCATTTGTCATTCTCTTCTTTGGGGCAGTTGTCATAATTATCTTCTCACTTTCCACTCACCTGTTTCTTCTCGTAACCAGTTGAGCCACTCTTTCATACCCTCTTTGGTTTTAGCACTTAGAGGGAAAATTTTAATATTTGGGTTTAAACGCTTTACGCGTTTGATACACGTTTCTAAATCAAAATCAAAATATGGTAGTGCATCGATCTTACTGATGATTAGGACATCACTCTTTTCAAACATCAATGGATATTTGAGAGGTTTATCATCACCTTCTGTCACACTTAGAATCATGACATTCTTTACCAGCACCTGTATCATATTCCGCAGGACAAATTAGATTTCCTACATTCTCTAAGAATGCTAGGTCAATGTCGTGTTCCTTCATCGCATCAATACCTGTCTTTGTCATCCCTGCATCCATATGACACATACCATCTGTATGTACCTGTACCGCAACAGCACCTAACTGTTCAATTCTTTCCGCATCAACTGCAGATTCAATATCTGCTTCAAGAACCGCTATCTTAATTTTCTCCAACATTTGTATCGTTGAACTTAAAAGTGTTGTCTTACCAGAGCCAGGAGAACTCATTAGGTTGATGAGTAGCGTTCCTTGAAATTTCATTTGCAGCGTAGTGCATCGGCATCCTTTTCATTTGATGCGGTTATACTCTTATGGAGTTCTATGACTTTCATTCCGCATTCCTCCACGCTTCGATACGCTTGCGTATCGCATTCATCATGTCAGCAAAATCCCTTCCCCAGTCTTTGCACTGATCGGATAAAATTCCATATCTGGATTTCAGTTTACGAACATGTTCCTTACAGCGTTCTTCATCGAAAATCAAAGATTGCCTTAGTATCAATCTTATTAAAAAGTAGGATATCACCTACCTGAAACATCAGTGGATATTTCAGTGGCTTATCATCACCCTCAGGAATACTTAGAATAACTAGCTTTAGATTTGCACCAGTATCAAACTCAGCCGGGCATACCAAGTTACCAATATTCTCTAAGATTACGACATCTAAATCTTCAATATTCAGCCTTTCCATTCCACGAGCAGTCATGTCTGCTGTCATATGACAGCTTCCACCGGTATGTAGTTGGATTACCTTAACACCTAACTTAGAAATTGTCTTTGCGTCCACATCAGAATCGACGTCTGCTTCCATCACACCTACGCGGTAATCCTTCTTCAACTCCTCTATCATTCTGACAAGTGTTGTTGTCTTACCTGCACCTGGCGAAGCCATCAAATTGATTAGATATACACGATGTTCTTTCAATGTATTACGTACTTTTTGGGCTTCCAAGGTATTATCTGCACTCAATCGTTCTTTTGTCTCAAAAATCTCGTACATGTTTACTCCTTGTTGTTTGTTTCATTTATTTTAATATTTAATTAGTTTTTTTCACAATATAACAAAAACACTACAAAATCCCATGAAAGTCTAAAAAAGAATGCCATTTATTGGCATTCTTTTCTTGTATGCATGGTTTGATAAAACTAACTAAGTCGTTACTCAATTCCTGTAACTGTATAGTCTTCTGCTTCAACAGCTTTACGTAACTCTTCATTAGATACTTCTTTGTTGAGTGTTACGATAGCCTGCTTACTAACATGTGATACTTCGGCAGATGTTACACCATCAATCTTTTCTAGTGCATTCTTGACAGCCTTCTCGCAATGACCACACACCATACCTTCAATCATAATCTTCTTTTCCATTTGTTTTTCCTCTTTTCTTTCTATATGTTTTTTTCTTTGAATATGTTTTTTTCTTCAATATCTTTATCAATCTTAAATAAATTTAATCTTAAAGCATTCATGCATACTGTAACACTTGATAGAGCCATCGCTGCTGCGCCAAACATTGGATTCATTGATAGACCAAATAAACCAGCTGCTAATGGAATACAAATCAAGTTATAGAAGAATGCCCAGAATAGATTCTCTTTGACATTTCGTAATGTTGCGCGGCTAAGTCTTACTGCTCTAACAACATCAGTTAATGTTGAGTTAGACAATACGATATCTGCAGAATCAATTGCGACATCTGTACCTGCACCGATTGCGATACCGATATCTGCTTTTGTAAGTGCTGGAGCATCATTAATACCATCACCAACCATCGCAACTTTTCCTTGTTTTTGAAGCTCTGAGATAACTGCTTCTTTTCCATCTGGTTTTACACCAGCCACAACGCGGTCAACACCTGCAACCTTCGCAATCGCATTCGCAGTACGCTCATTATCACCCGTTAACATAACCACCTGCATACCCAGCTGCTTTAACTTTGTGATTGCGTTGTAAGAATCTTCCTTGATTGTATCTGCAGCGCTAATCATACCAATGAGTTTTCCATCTTGTGCAAAGAATAGTGGTGTTTTACCGTTATTTGCATACTCATCTGCTTTCGCTTGAATATCTGATGGGATTTCTGCGATTGTACGGATATAACTCATCGAACCTGCTTGTATCAAATGATTGTTGAGTGTCGCTTCGATACCACTACCGACAACATTCTTAAACTGTGCTGTTGGTAATACTTGAATGTTTTCTTGTTGAGCTTTTTCAACAATTGCTTTCGCAAATGGATGTTCTGATTTCTGCTCTACAGAATATGCGATTTGTAGTAACTCGTTTTCGTTTATATCTCCAATTGGATAGATATCTTTTACCGTTGGTTGTCCTGTTGTAATGGTTCCTGTCTTATCTAATGCAATGATATTCATCTTACCCATTTCTTCTAGTGCTTCGGAAGTCTTAAATAAGATACCATGTTGGAAGCCTAATCCATTTCCAACCATAATCGCCACTGGCGTTGCAAGTCCTAATGCACATGGGCAAGAAATAACTAATACAGAGATTGCACGTTCTAGTGCATATACAAAGCTAGCTCCTGCAAGTAACCAACCAATCATCACAATAATGGAAATGACAATAACCGTAGGCACGAATACTGCAGAGATCTGATCAGCTATCTTAGCGATTGGAGCCTTTGTGGCAGCCGCATCACTAACCATCTGAATAATTTTAGAAAGTGTCGTATCTTTTCCAACGTGAGTAGCCTTAGCCTGTAAATACCCAGAGATATTTAAGGTACCTGCACTAACCGTATCATTGACACTTTTATCTACGGGTACTGATTCACCCGTCAGGGCTGATTCATTGATAGAGCTATCACCTGAAACAATCACACCATCTACCGGAATACTTTCGCCAGGTTTTACAACAAAGATATCGTCTAATTTCACTTCATCGATATTGATGATTGTCTCAATACCATCTCGAATGATGGTTGCCTTCTTAGGTGCTAGCTTCATCAAACTCTTCAACGCATCTGTTGTCTTACCCTTGGATTTGGCTTCTAACATCTTACCAATTGTAATGAATACCAGTATCATTGCGGCAGATTCAAAATACAACTGATTATGATAGAGTGGCATTAATTCCATATTTGCCACACCATCTGTAATCTGTACTGTCATCACATACAATACATAGACTGACCACACAAAGGATACAGAAGAACCTAATGCGACTAATGTATCCATGTTTGGAGAACCATGCATGAATGACTTAAATCCACTGATAAAGAACTTCTTATTAATTACCATCACAATCAATGTTAAAAACATCTGTGTTAATCCTAAACCAATATGATTGTGATTCAAGAAGGATGGTAGTGGTAAGCCTAACATACCATGGCCCATCGTAATATACATCAGTACCACTAAGAAACCCAGTGAGTACCATAGACGCTTCTTTAATTTTGGAGTCTCATGATCCTGCAAAGCTTCCTCTTCAGCAGAAACACTAGCTGTATCTGCTTTTTCAATATTTGTCTCTGACTGTAACTTTGCACTGTAACCCGCATTCTCGACAGCTTTTATAACTGCATTTGGATCTGCGTTACCTTCAACTCCCATGGAATTTGTTAGTAGACTGACTGCACAGGATTGTACACCATCTACCTTGGATACAGCTTTTTCAACTCTGGCTTGGCAAGAAGCACAAGTCATACCTTCTACAATATATTTATCCATATAACCTCATTTCTAATCACTTCATTAACTTCTGAAGTACTGTTACGAGTTCATCTATCGACTCATCTTTTCCTTGTCGTATATCGGTCGCGACACAACCACGAATGTGACATGCCAATAACTCTTTATTAAAACTATTTAGTGCACTTGTGACAGCGGATACCTGGACTAAGATATCTGGACAGTATAAATCATCCTCCACCATCTTCTGTATTCCACGTACCTGACCTTCAATACGCTTTAATCTAGTAACAAGCTTCTTCTGCTCATCCGCAGTTCTTTTTTTGTGTTTCACTTCACATTGATGCATATCACACCTCCGTTTTACATATCTGTTATATACCCCAAATAGGGTATAAGTCAAGTGATTCTATCCAAGAAAAAACGTAGATTTCTCTACGCTTAAAATTTCGCATTAAATCTTCCCATGTATGCATGGTAATCATTAATTACTTGATCACACCACACATCAAAGTCAGGATCTTCCATTCTAGATTCACTATGTTCCCAAATATATTGGGTATAGAGCTCGATTCCCCTATCTAAATTAATCAAACATTTAAAGTCAGGAATTAAGGCATCTCTTACGATATCGGTATATAAATTAGAGAATTGTTTATCACCTGCAATCTGTTCGGAAAGCGGATATCTTGTGCTCATCGCAAGTGTTTCAGATGCGATATGTACTTTCTGCACTTTACGATTCAAAGCCCTTCCTAATGAATCATAAATCATATCCCACGTTACAATCTCAGGATTAACAAGGTTGATAGAACGATTGATCGCATTCATATTGCCAATCAATTGAATAAAGTTATACGCAAAGTCATAACTATGCATCATATGCCAGATGGATTGGCCATCCCCATGGATAATAACTGGTTTATCATTCAGAATTCTCGATACCACACTCCAGCAATTCTTTCCTTTTACACTCAATGGGAAGCGGTCAAATCCATACGTCTGTGAAGGTCTAACAATTGTAATTGGGAAAGCCCTTCTTCGCCGCTTGGTTGAATACATCCTCGCAAGCCGCCTTATCTCTTCCATACTGTGATAAACGGTTCTTCTGTACAGAGTCTTCATTGAGAATGAAGTTATTTTCATGATTGAATACCACGACAGTGGAGATAAAGATATATTGTCTTGTATGGTTTTGGAATAGATATACACGATCTCTTGCTTGATCTGGTGTATAGACCACAAAGTCAATAACCGCATCAAATACAGTACTTCCAATAATCTTCTGCATTTCAACAGTATCATTGGCATCACAGATAATATGATTGGCCATTACAGGTAATGGACGATGTCCACGATTGATAACGTATAACTCGGTATCTCGACTCTTCGCCAACATTCCTAATACAGCTGAAGAAATAACACCAGTACCTCCGATAATTAAAATCTTACGCACGCTCATCCTTACCTCCCCACTATCTAAAACTAGATACAATTATTATATAAGAAAACCCCATAAAGTTGTCATCAAACATTACAGGGTTTTCTTTTAATATGTAGTAGATAGCCAAGGGTTATTTGGGTCTGGATCTGTTGGGTCCCAACCACGATTTGGACTTGTCACATCAATTTTTGTCTGTTCAGGAGTACCTAACGGTCCTGGGTTTTGTGCATCATCATAGATTTCAACCGTCACACCTAGTGGACAGTAATCATAAATCCACTTTACATCCTTCACCGAAAGGCGCACACAACCAAGTGAAGCTGATGTACCAAGTTTATTAAACTCTTCATACTCCAAATCACTTGGATTCTGCGTAAAATATGGAACCGAGTGAAATAGAATATCGTTTACGATATCTGTTACATACTGACCATAGACATCTCCATACAAAGGACGCCAACGACTGCGATTAAAAGTTTGGAAAACACCTGCAGGTGTTTCTGGTCCCACCGAACACAACATTGCCTTTACTGGTAATGTACAACTTCCCGTCGTTTGGTCATATGCGTAAATCGTAACCGTATTAAATACACGATTAACACTAATCTTATACGGCGTACTGATTGTAGGATCTACAACTGTCACATAAGTTGTATTACTCGCTTCAAGACCATTTTTGTCTTTAGCAGTTACCGTGACAGGATAAGTACCCATTGTGTTTGTGTCCACAGTTCCGCTCATCGTATACGTGCCATTTGTCAGTTCCATACTATACGATAAGTTACCATCAACGGGATCTTTTACGGAAGATACTAGTGACGCTACTTGAAATGCGTCCCCTTTATTTACCGTGATGGCAGAATCCACCATCGTAATGATAGGCGCTGTATGATCTTCAACTTTTACAGTATACTGATACTCCTTACGAATATCCTTATCTTTTAAAATATATGTAATTGGGTATGTACCTACTTTGTGAGTATCTACAGTACCATCCACTTCTACCGTACCATGAACATCTGTAATGATATCCTTAGGGTCAAAGTTAGTACCGTACTCAACGTTGAGTTTCGATTCATCAATAGATAATGAAATACCCGTAAAATAATGACGTACGCCATCAATTAACGAGGACAGCCCCAGCAATAACACACTACCAATTGTGACGAACAACATCGCTGCTGCGATGAATACCAACAGTAACCTTTTTGTATTCACTTTTCTTTTTGGTTTCTTCATTTTCATCCAATGTATTGTAACACCACTTTTCAATTTGTGCATTTCTTGCACTACATTGAGATGCCTATTCCATCATGTATTAAATTGTTATATTTTAATATTTTCACATGATAAAAATATTACATTTCCATTTATTCAATGAAAAATAATATTTACCTAACTATTCGGTATTATTCTCCGTCTTATTTCTTTTTATACTATTTATCAATATATTTTTGAATCGCCTCAAAACCAATAAATTGTTCAATTCTATCCTCGTGATGAACCAACATCGTTGGTGCAATCATAATTCCTAGATTTCTACAGAGTTTCATATTCTTCTCTGCTTCTATCACTTCATACGCAAAGTCTTTCTGCGCCATGTATTCTTTGATGAGTTTGCACTTTCGGACAGTTTTTTTGTCGTGATTAATTGTGAAGTTTACTCATCGTTCGTTAACAACCTCTTGGTATAAATAACCTTCAATTGGATAATCACGATTGCATGTATTCAACGTGATATATGGAATTGTATAGTTTTCCATAATACGCTCTAAGAGTATCGCAATACCTTTTGCGTCATACTCATTCTTCGCAAGACGTACATTGAAGATGGTTCCACCAGTATAGATTTCCTGCATGCGATTCTGTATATCTAAACGAGTAAATAAATCTACATTCCCATCGATTGGTAACTCAGTACTGCCTGTGTAATATGGTGTATCACCTTGCATCGCAATCACCATATCAGGATATTCATTTTTATCCTTTAACGCAAAGCGATGTGAGATATCTCCTGCCGCTACTGCTTCAATACTAAAGAGTTCATGGTGGTCTGCTTGATATTCCTTTAGACGCTTACGCACATGCATGAGTACATTCTCCGCAAAGTCCTGCGCCTCTTCTGTGTCTAAACCCTTTTGGATCCACTTTGCATTCATGCATGCTTCATTCATACCTACGATTCCAATCGAAGAAAAATGATTATCAAAGGTACCAAGATAATGCTTGGTATAAGGATACAGTCCTGCCTCTAAAAGACTTGCAAGAACTTGCCGCTTTGTACTCAAAGAGCGAGCAGAGATATCTAATACCTTATCTAGATGTTTCAAGAAGTCATCTTCATCTTTTGCAAGATAGGCAAGTCTAGCCATATTAATAGATACAGTCCCAATCGTTCCTGTATTCTCTCCATAGGCAAATAAACCACCTGTCTTCTTAAATAATTTCTTTGCGTTAAAATGAGTACCACTAAAGATACTACGTGCATTCTTCTGCTTTAGATCCCCATTAATAAAATTCGCAAAATATGGAAGACCTGTCTTTACTGTTACTTCTAATAATCGTTTTGCATTCTCGCTATTCCAATCAAATTTCTTTGTAATTGCATATGTTGGAATCGGAAATGAGAATATATTTCCTTCCACATCACCTTCTAAGATAACTTCAAGGAAGGCACGATTGATGATTACCATTTCATCCTGACAATCACCATACGTAAAAGTCTTGTTCCTCACCACCAACAATCGCTGGACGCTTTGCAAGATCTTTCAGGAACTGTCCAATCAAAGCAAATATTCGCAAACGGAGAAATTGTTCCCCAACGAGATGGTGTATTTAAACCATAGATTAGTGTCTGCATACTTTGCTTTACTTCACCAAATGATAAATGATCCATGCGTACAAACGGAGCTAGATACGTATCAAAGGATGAGAAGGATTGCGCTCCTGCCCATTCATTCTGCATAATCCCAAAGAAGTTTACAATCTGATTACAGATGGTTATCAGATGCTTTGCAGGAGCGGAAGAAGTCTGCTTAGCCACTCCACCCTAAAACCTTGTTGGATTAACTCTTTTAAAGACCACCCTGCATTACATCCTGTTAACATATTCAAATCATGAATATGAATATCACCATCACGATGTGCATTAGCAACCTCTTCATCATATACTTCACTCAACCAATAATTGGTAGTGATAGAGGCTGAGTTTGATAAAATCAAACCACCAACAGAGTATGTTGTATTCCCTTTACTGTGTTGATTTCCAGTATTGATATAATTATCCACAACAGAATGATAATCAAATGTTGTATTTGTAATATTACGTACATTTTCACGCTGTTTACGATAGAGAATATATGCCTTTGATACATCCGCATATCCAGATTCACTTAATACTTTTTCTGCACTATCCTGAATCTTTTCTACGTCGATTAAACTATTCTGAATCTTAGGTTCAAAATCACTGGTAATACGTAATGCAATTAAATCAATTACGCTATCGGTGTATTCACGATCACATGCATCAAACGCTTTACGAATCGCACTTGCGACCTTCTTGATGTTAAACGCTGCAGTACTGCCATCTCTTTTCTTTACACGATACATCACTTACACCTCCTTCGCTAATCTTAATTCCACAACCTTCACATACGGTTCAACTGCTTTCTTTATCTCTTCCATCTCTTTTGCAGTATATGCATGCAGGTCAGGTTGAATCACTGTATCCGAAGAGATAAATTGTTGTAATACATAATGCGCATCACTACCAATAAACTTGGCAATCTTTACCAAATCATCAACCGTATGAAATTCCTTAACAACAGTTGTTTTAAATTCATGATCCACTTTGTATTCTTGTAGTAAGCGTACGCTTTCTGAAATTGGATGTTTGTATTCTACATCAGATTTCAGCCCACTGGTTAATGGATACTTCTCCGCACTATTCTTCATATCTAGTGATACAAAATCTACCAAGCCTTCTTCCAATAATACTCCTAGCTTCTCATTGTTTGTGCCATTGGTATCCAATTTTACTGCGTAACCTAGTTCTTTAATCTGGCGAATAAAAGGGATGAGTTCTTCTTGTAATAATGGTTCACCACCACTGATGACAACACCATCTAATAAGCCACTACGCTGATTGAGGTAGGAAAGAATTTCCTCTGGCGCAATATAGCGATATTTCTCAGGGATAAACACGAGGTCTTTCTGATTACAGAATGGACACTTCATATTACATCCAGCTGTATAGATTGTCGCCGCAACTTTTCCAGGGTAATCCGTAATTGTTGTCTTTTGTAAGGCGCCAATTTTTAATGTATGGAACGCATCTGGTTCACTAGATAAAATATTACGAGAGTTTTCACAGGCAACATTTAGCATCTCCTCAAACTGGTCGAAATCGACACCACTTGCTAACGCGGCACGACATTGATTACGGAAATCATATACTGCCGTCATCATAGCGGATGCTTTATCGGTGGTATGTAAATGCTTCATACGATGGTCTTTTTCATCTTGTTCTGCACTTACATATCCCTGCTCAATCAGACGCTGAATACTTTTCGTTGTTGTACCTTTATCCACTTCACTGATACGTGTAACATCTTGCATTGTAATACCTTCATTCTCATTGATAATCAATAAAAATGTTAATTGGCCGGAGCCAATATCATATGGTGCCAGCATCTTATCAAAATATTTTTGTGTATTGCGAAACAATACTGATAGATTCAAAATAAAATTACTCGTATCACTCATTCCTGATTGAAGCTCCTTATAGTTAGTATTTTATCATATTATTCTCTATTCAAACCCTTGTTCAAATGAAAAGTTCCGAAACATTTACTGTTCTTCGGAACTTGATTTACCATCTGGCAAAAAGTGTTCAAAAATAAAGTAATCAAAATACTTACGGTTTTCTTCTAACTCCTGTTTAGTGCGAATTGTCCAAGCTACTGCAGGATTTTTAAATAAACAATGACACAACATGCGTGAAAGGTTATAACGGTTATGGTGGTTATACGCAATAAAGTTTGGTCGTGTAATAAAGTTTGTTAGAAGATACTGCATAATCCTCGTTGCGACAAACATCTTCCCTTTTGCTTGTGCGTTAGGACGTTCAGCGAGTTGACCACGAATAATCTCAGGACGATTCTTACGATACCAGTTTACACAAGCAGGATGAAACGACTCCACACAATATACACCATGATATTTTCGCAACAACAAATCTGCTTTCCTACACAATGTATTTGTGTCAGTTGATGAACTGGCCACCTTTAATTCCACAATCAAAGGAACTTTTCCATCCACCAATTTTAATACATCTTCAAACAGAGGAACCTTCTCTTTACTGGTTAGTAAGTGGCATCTCTGTAATTCATCCAACGTTAATTCCGTAAGCACTTTATTAACAACCACATCTTTTTCATCACGTAATAATCTACCTGTCTTTCCATCGTGAAAAATAACAGGTACGCCATCTTTGGTTAATTGTACATCTAGTTCAATACCATAACCATTCTCTACTGCTTTTAAAAAAGCAGCCATTGAGTTCTCTGGAATATTCCTTTGTACATCATGTAAACCACGATGAGCATAATAGTGATGACGAAATCCTTCCCACTTTTCATCATTAAGATTCTGGGGATGAATCATCCATAGATAAAGTAAACAAATACAAATTAAGATAACTATACCAATCATTTTATCTTACTCCTGGCTAATAAACACAAAGTGTGTATCATCAGAAAGTTCAGCATCATAGTAATAATGTTCATTAAATTTCTTAATGTCTTCAGGATCAGTGATGTGATTTTGTGCCATATACCAAATCATATCTCCACGTGCCATCTTTGCCTTGGTCGCCTTTGTGATTAGCTTTCCATTCTTGAATTCGCCAAAGATAATATTGATCATGCGATCATTTTCTTGAAGGTACTCTTTGATACAACGCGAATACTCTTCAGACGCAAGATTGATAATCACATTGTCATTGAGTTCACGATAAAGCGCATCATTCCAATAGTCATATAGGTTACTACCATCTGGAAATACCGATAACATTTCCAAACGATATGGTGTAATACCATCCATTGGCTTTAATACACCATAAAAACCAGAAAGAATACGGAAGTGCTCTTGGAGATAGTCTAATTCATCCTGACACAGAGAAGTCGCAGATAAATGCTGAAAGGCAAGACCACGATAGCTAAATAGTGCAGGTGAAAGATTCTCATGTAAGTTCATCGTTTCAATCCGTTTCATATTTTCAGCTAAGATTTTATCGTTACAACGGTACATACGTTGTAGTTGTACAGCACTCATTCCACGCAGTTTTTCTAGTAATGTTTCTGTCTTCGAAAGAAAAACTGGTGTTGTTTTTGGGGCTAAATCTTCATCTTGAATCATCTTTTTAGTTGGAGAGAATATTATTTTCATGTTCCTATTATATAATAAATGCAGAAATGGTGAGGATTACATGCAAAAATTTAATTCATTAACAGATACAACGATAGACACAAAACTAGAAAGCCTACTTTTAGAGCGTAAAGCACCTCTTAGCGAAGATGGCATGAAAAAGATATTAGAAGAGTTAACACTCTATATGGCAGGTGACCGTCGATTCTATGTTGCCTTCTATCCAAAAGAAGACGCAATCACAAATGATAGGATTCAAGCATCTGATATTGACCGTGTTGATTTAATGCAGGCGACTGACGGCGAAAAATATCTTCCTGTATTTTCTACATTAGAAGGACTGCGAAAGTTTAAACCAACACTACAAAAAGATGAACATATCTACATCGTCACAAAACAAGATGTATTAGATTTCCTAAATCTAAACACAAAGGTTGCGGCAGCTGTATTAAATCCTCTTGAGGATGACCTATTATTGTATCGCATGCAACTGCAGAATCTCATTCAAGTACAAGCAGAACAACTATAAAAATAAGCCTGGGATAAACATCTCAGGCTTTACTTTAATATTTACTTTCCCTATCCATGTATGCATGGAAATTACGGAATATATCCTCTTGAAAAGATTTATCTTCTTGACTGATTTCATCTTGTCTTGCAAAGAAGTTTTGTTGCGCATATTGAAATACCTTCTGCTCAAGATGTATGAGTTCTTTGGATATCTTTGCTTCTGGACAGCGTGTATCAAACATGTGGAAACAACCCTCATACTCTTTTAGCATGATAGTTACACCAGCTTTATACAAGTGCTTCATATAAGTTACTGTTTCTTCATGGAACGGTCCTAATGTTCCTACAACTGTAAAAGTTGGTGGTAGATTTCGAAAATCCTTTAATCTTGCGGGAGCACAGTATACTGGTACATCCTGTAGATTCCGTTTATATAACTGCCAATGGAAATACTTCTGTGAAGTAGTCCAAGCTAATGTTTCTTGTTTATTTTCGCTAGATGGACGATCATCAATCATCGGATATAACGGCATTTGAAATGCTATCTTCACTTCATTCATATCACGTGCATATACAGATAACGCAGCCACCAAGCCACCACCTGCACTTTCACCACCTACAAATAGTTGGTGTGGGTTAATACGAAACTTGCATGCATGTTCCTTCATCCACTTGAGTGTTAGATACGCATCTTCTAAGGCCGCCGGATATGGAGCCTCATAGCTCTTTCGATAATCTGGTAACACCATAACTACGTTTCCATTAGTTAGGAAACGTTCCGCATATGGATAACACTCTTCTGGTAGTGCTGTTCCATATCCACCACCATGAAGCCATAAAAGACCTGTACATTCCTCTTTGCTAAAATGATTTGGATAAACGATACAGATACGCAAAGAAGAACCATCATTTCTTAGAATCTCTTGTTCTTCCATATGGGTTTTCTTACCAAACCATTTCCCATAAAACTTACGTTTTAGATTTCTATCACGCTCTCGAATTGCAGTAATCGAATTGAGTAATGGTTGATTATTAAAAAACACGTTTGCGTATTTCCGTAAATCACGATGCATCATATCCGTTGTTAGTTTCATCATTCCCCCGATAGTGTTTCTATTTTATCATAAAACACTAGTGGAAATGATATCATTCACCCTGCTTTAAAAACATCTTTAATTCCGCTAATCTTTTTATCGCTGTTTTACGACCTTCTTCATAGACTGCACGAATTCTTGTACGATCATGTTCAATTCTTCCAATGTTTAATGCTCTTTTCTGGTTGAATTACAAATACGTTATTCTTCGCAACCTCTTCTTTGATATATGCAATTGTTTCATTATAGGTTTCATGACGCAATTCTAAATCACGTACCATGTTTGGATATTTTCGATACTTTGCACGAATTGCCCGCATCATCGGTTGTGGCTTTTTTACATAATTCTCTGGTTGTGTTAAGACAATTACATTCTTTTCATATCCCATCTCTTGAAACTTCTTAATAGGGATAGAATCAGAGATACCACCATCTAGATAAATATGTCCATTGATATGTACTGGACTTGCAAATACTGGCATTGACGCAGAAGCACGTACAAAATCTAACGATTCATTATTGATATCCTTGACTTCGTAATAATATGGTTCACCACTTTCGATATCTGTTGCGACTAAATAAAACTTCATTGGATTTTTAGAGAATGTTACGGAATCCATTGGGTCTAACTTTTCAGGCAATGTATGATAGCAGAACTCCGCATTGAAAAAGTCTCCTGTTTTAATCCAAGATTGGATGCTTGCATATCTTGGATCTTTTGCGTATTTCATGTTATAGCGGAATGTACGGCCAATCTGTTTACTCTTTAGATTCACCCCAAAGCAAGCGCCAGCAGATACACCAATCGCACCGTCAAATGTAATATGGTTTTCCATTAGTACATCAATGACACCTGCTGTAAAGATTCCGCGCATCGCACCACCTTCAAGAACTAGTCCTTTTTTCATACTTCATCACCTCAATGCGATTAGTTTAGCATATTTTATTTTAAAATAATGTTTAAAATAACATTCACACTATGAGTTATTGTTTCTCCATCAAAGTCCTTTTATTAATTCACGATATTCTTCAATGATTTCCTTTCATCTCACGAAGTGAACACTAGAAGATAAACGATTTTATACTCTGATGCATGTGGTAATCCAGCAATATACCAACCCGCCATACACGCTCATCATACTAATACCACTTTCTTTCACCCTCATATTCACAAGCTTTTTCTGCGACAATGATATGCAAGATCCAACTTCATCAGTATAATCGGGTTCTACATAACAGCTCACCATTCAGATAGTGATCTACTTCCTGCAGAAAGAAGAATGGTCTCTCTAGAAGTCCACGCCCAATCATGATTGATCACAACCTGTTTCTTCTAACATACGTTTTGCATCTCCGGGTGCACATGAATATCACCGTTACCAATGACTAGGATATTCACCCCATCCTTTACCGCTTTGACATTGCATTATTCGAATGACCCGTATATGTTGCCTCACGTGTACGACCATGTACTGCCACAGCACTAACACCGCCTTCTGCAAGTTTTAGGATTTCACACAGTTAATATGATCGCTATCCCATCCGGCACGCATCATCTCACTGTCACAGGACGATCTGTATGTGTTACCACTGCACGCATGACCTCATATGCAAGTTCAGCGTCTGCATCAAATAGCTTCCAGAATGTGCCTTTTACTACCTTCTGTACAGGACAGCCCTATATTAATATCGATCATGTCGCAATTTGTATTCTTGGTTAGATATTCCGTAGCTTCGCCATTGTAACAGGATCACAACCAAATAACTGTAAAGCCACTTGATGTTCACCCTTCACTGATACGGCACATATCCTGTGTCTTTGTGCATTTTGATAGATAGCAATGCTTTATCGCTAATCATCTCACTGACAACAAGTCCTGCACCATAATCATACATGATTTCACGATAGACAGGGATTAGAGATACCAGCTAAAGGTTAACGCGATAATCTGATTCTTTTAATTCTACATTTTCCAATCTTAACCATGTACTTAACTCCAATACTTCTTTTAACTCTTCTGGTGTAAATTGATATCTCTATTAGTATTGGGCAATGAATATCCGCACCCTACCATCATCAATCATTTCTGTAAGTCATGGTCAGAAAGCGTTGCGAGCGCATCCCTATAGTGTTCATGTGAACATCCACAATACCTAACGTACATCCTTATGTCTCTAAGATATTCTGCATCTTTTAAGTACATATGAATGATGTCTTCAATCGACATCCTTCACTGATTAAAGTTGAGATCAGGTCTCATCTTTTGCGGCAACCACTTCGCATGACTAATAACTTCCTCTGTTGCGTTTGGTGGTAACTCGTAAGATAAATCCACGCAAGCCAAAATACTACCATCCGGATTTACAATACACCCACATTTACAACAGAAGGCGTTCTGTTCAGATTGCATAGTAATACGCAAAGTCATCACCAACCTCACCTGTCTGGATATTTACCATGCCAGAGAAAGGATCTTTAAGACCCATACTCATGAGTTACCGTTAATGTTCCATTTGTACAATGGTCTTTACCAACATCTAAAGTACATCCTCACGTACAAGATAGATTAGAAGGATCTCAATGAAGCCCTTCACACTTTCCACTACCATCGCTTGCGCAAGAACAGTACCCAGCTGGACCACGTCCATTAAAGATACATAGTTACCTTTTTCATGGAATTCTTCAAATCACTACCCATGATAGCTGTAACTGTTAAGGTTTCTGCCTCCCAAAGCTGCTGCAGAGGTAGCCATACAATGATGTGAATTTTCTAGCTTCTTCCACGATATCTGTTGTATCTACTGTGGATTCTAACACTACCACCCAACGCATCTCAGATTACTAATTTTGATTTCTGACTGCTTTAACCTCCTCATGCATCGTTGATTCAGATTACGAATTCTCTCGTCCAACTCACGATCTTCACGGTCCGCCGTCATACGCATTACACTCATCTTCCACATCCGTTAACCGTGTAAATACACAAGCAGTTAATCCTTAGGAATATTACGAATAATACTATCTTCATACAACTTCTAGACCGCTGTATTTAACTTTAACTTATCTGTAAAATTTTGTAACTCATAAAGCTTTTGGGCGAGACTATGACCTGGGATTAAATAAGAATAACCTCCAAACTCAGATAAGATTGACATTCTTTTCGTGATTCTGTGGATTTGTATAGGTATGGAAATGCACATGACGACTGTAGAAATCTCCAGCACCTTGATCATGCCAACCGCTAGCACTATCCACAAAACGTGTTAGGTCCATCAACTGAATATGTTTGGTTACCTTTAGCACTATCAAACTGTCCCCATCCTTCATTGAAAGGAACCCATGCAAAGATAGAGACAACATTGTATGGGTAGTGAATCATCGCATTTAATTCATCATAGTATGCTTTTCTGCCCCATTCGTCAGCCTCTTCCGAGGTGTTTTTGATTTCAGTATTCATACGCGTGATATTTAAAGTGTGGTAAATATAAAGTGGTTAATTTACTTTGCTGACCAATTACAGCATATCCTGCATGACAAGCATCACCCTAATCCATCCGCATGATAATACCAGCGACGAGATTCCACTTTGACATGCTTGCATATCTATTAAAACCCACTCTTTTACTGTCTGAATATCATAAATCATCATCTCATCATCAGGATAGTTAGTTTCTCTGGCGTGGTAACCTTGGTCTAATACACCACTTAGGAATACTGGTTCGTGATTTAAACAGAAACGAGATAGCCTCATCGCTTTTTCACAGGTGAAACAGCGCATACGATAACTCTTAACGATATCATCCTCTGTTTCATATATGGTGTCATATAAGAAAGGATCTTCCAACGTCCATGGATGCATGTCTTCAATATAGATTTCATTACGCATCTCAGCAGTCATCTCACGATAAACTCATCTTCTGCTGCACTGAGTGGTACTAGTCGCATGATTAAAATCACCTTCCATCTCTAGATAAACAGTTTGTCTATCATAGCTCTGGTGTAATCTTTAATGCATGACCCCATGTAGAGGAATGTCTTCTACCATACTGTCTGCCACATACTCAGACTTGCGTATACCACATACCACCATGTTGAATTTTTCTGTTTTCCATATGCATACTCACCGGATCACTTGGGTCAGTACACTCACAAGTAAAGCATCGATACTCTGATATAACCAGATACATCTAAACTAAACGGTTCATATCCACATGTGTCTACAACTTCGATACCATTTAAGTAGACAATACATTGTTGATCAACTCAAGCCTCAAAGTTTAAATGAGTATGATATTCTCCTGGTTTATATTGAGAATTGTTTCTATACCACAATACCTCTTCCCAGGTAATATCCTCATCACTACTCAGGATAGCTGTGAGCCCAAAGTGAAAAGTAGAACATTGATTGGCTTCAGAGATCGCCTGCGAACTTGATCAGCATCTGCAATCTGATAGCAGCAACCATTTAAGTTCCGTATAGCTACCACGCTGCAACTGCATACGATGGATATTCGCAGAGGGCCTTTAAATTCACACATTCTCGCCCCAACGACTCATTACTTTCATGCCAACCTTCCTTCTAGTTATTGTTTCCTATTCGATAGCCAATAAACGCTGTAGTTATTAAGCTGCTAGTCCATGTACCTTTAGAATATATACCAAGATAATTTGGAACATCTCTCATTGGCTCTGCATATTGTGCAAACACTATTTGCAGACTGTCCATCCATAGATTAAAGATAGTACAAATGAAACTCCAATCATCCCTAGGGATATCAGCTGTTGTAGGAATCCTACATACTTCTTAAAATAGACCAGAGCTCAGGCAATGTCACCAATAAAATCTCAAACCTATGATTCCATTTACAGCAATGCCATTTTAAAGCTTACATAGAATCATCACAATGAGGTGACTACCATCATTAAGAGATTCCGATACAAGGTACCATTACTACTTTTAAAATAAGACTTTTACGTAGTTCCTTCCATATTTTCTCCTGCCACCTTATTACAGCATAGTCACCACCATACTACTCTTTCTAATCAGGATAGAAAGAACATCCTTGGTTTTCCCAAAGATATATTCTTAGAGTTTGTAGGATAATTGAATTAGTTAGTTTAGAAGCAGCAGCGATAGCTGTTACAGTTGGTAACCTCTTGTAGAGAATCAACACCCATTGTGCATCCCGTCATAAGGTCCTTATCAGCTGTTAGCAGTCTTTGGCCACACTTCGTTCGTGCGTAGTAACTTTCACACTACTGATTTCGTCGTTGGGTTCCTACCAACTGTCCACCAATCGAAAGCTTGATCTCTGTTCGAACCATTCTCACCGATAGAGGAAGCCTTCTTCATGCCATATTCATCCTCTCTTTTCACCCCTTTGTAGGTACTAGCACATTGCCTCACCTCACATCTAAAGCACCAGCTGCTGTAAACTTCACAGCGTTTTGTGCTTCATCAGTCTGTGAATACAACTCACTGTCCTCATCTCAACGCAACCACACCCATATGTAGAGCCAGCTCTTCTGCTTCACCACTCTTTTCAGCAGTAGCGTCCTTACCAGAAACACTCAGTCAAGATTGCTGGAACCAACAGAAGCTAAGCATCCTTCACTACCAACAGCGTTCTTAACAGCCTGTACTCAGTTTGTTGGAGCGGTGCAACACCAATTGTGCACTCTGTCACAAGATCCTATCAGCAGTGAACTGCGTGCTTTTCATCCTTTGTGTTGTAGGCATATTTACTACTTCTTCAACTGTCTTACCAACAGCCCACTCTCTAAAGCCTCAACCTGCTCATACCCATTCCTTCTTCATTAGAAGACTTGTCCTCTATTCCATAGTTATCTCCTGAAACTCTTCGTAGACATAGAAGTTGTTTTCATCGGAAGTAACGTGACCAGCTGCATCACAGTAACCTTGTCCCAGCAACGTCAAAGTATACATACTTCGATTACATTACCTTCTAATACAACAGACGCAAATGTTGCATCGAACTGTGCTGTTGTATCAGAACCTTCCTTTACTTTATTAGACACACCTGTAACAGAACCTGTACCAACCATTACACAGCAGCTAAGTTTCTCCTTCCTTTGTAGAAGTTGTATTTATGGAAGACTTCTTGATCCTCCAGCTGCAGCAACCTGCCAGCATTGCAACAGCGCATATAGTTGTTAGAATCTTTTTCTATTTTCTAATTTTTCCTCCATCTAACTTTAAGTCTGCTTATTGGATAATAACTATCAATATCTAGTTAGTCAATAAAATGATACTCACAAAAATATAAAATTGTAGCATCTATATTTATTTAACCAATTTCTATAAGAAAAACCGGTACCCTCTTCTACCGGCATGCATGTGAAATACACCATCATTTATCACAAGTAACTTTAGTTGTTTAATCAATTTATAGTAACGCTGTCGCAATAGACGACCAATTAGCGTGTGTAGAGATTACTACAGCATATAACATAACAATGAATCCATATACCATCATCTGCTTAGTGTTTGTCCAACTGCTCGATACCAAGCTATCGCTACACAAGGCATTGCTGGAGGTGTCGCAAAAGCAAATGCAGACATCATTCCAACGTTTACAATCAGTGCTGCTACGTTCACTGTTGCGATATTTATAGTTACCGCTAAAGCTAAGCGGCAGGTCACAACCGTAGCAGTTACCATATTGCTAGATAAACTTTGTTTGAATTGCAGCCTCCAGAGGATAAAAATGAATACCATGATCATCACAGGTAAATGAGATGTTATTGGAGATAATCCTCCAGATATCCAATATGCAGTTACACCAATATCACTATTGCACTCGCTGCACCAAGCACAGTCGTACCGGCACATATAATTAGCGATGGCCAGGACGCTCCTTTACTCATTGCTTCACCTAAATTTAACAAAGGCTTTCCATCATCTGTCAAAATAGGACACAGGACAATACCAACTAATGTGGAAATGCTGTCTCCAAGCTTATCTACATACTTTAATCCATCAAAGATAGGTCCTTCCTTAAAGATATGGCATGCATAAGCGTAGCACCCACACACACACAACAAAGATAACACCGCAAGCACAAGATTCTCTGCACGTGTTGAGTTTCTGCTGATCTGTGTTAATCTTCGTCTTCTCTCATAATTCGCAAATGATGATGCATATCTGGATTGACCGCATAGCGGAATACTCAGTAATGTCACTAAATCGCTGTTAAAATACCAACAGGAATCGCAAGCTAACATATAACCACCATACGAATAACACTTCCATATACACTCAGTATATGCATTCATCGCGACATTACTGGGAATTACATGTGCAATTGGAGCCATCCCCTGATGAAATTACGATACAATCACAGTTCCCATCATTAAGATAGATGGCAAGCCTATCACCCTTCTTTTAGTTCTAGTAAGACATAAACTTTCTAAGATTGGAAGATACACAAAGAATAATACCTGTAGGGTGAGTAAACTACTAAACTACAAGATATCATTTCTGCAAAGCACAATGACACAAAACATCCAAGGTCCCTTCATTGCTAGCTTAGAAATGAATAAAAATAATGCAATTTCTTGATATAGGAGATGTCTTTGACAGTGCGTATGTTACCACGAAGGTAAACATCAAAAATACAAAAATTGTTCCACATATGCGCTTTTGTTGTGCTGAAGATTGTACCAATCTTAGTCTCTAGCACAAATGCAAGCGCACCAATCAAAAAGAATGAAGGCCAATCTATCGCAATCGTCACCATAATAGTAAAAGTTCCTGCAAGAAGATTCCTAATACCTGCATACCAGATGCAGATAAACCAGGTACTGCAGGGCACAAAACGCATACCAAACATCAATAACATAGAAATGGATAATGATTATGTTTCTTTTGTTATGACCTATTCATAGAGTTAAATTCTCCCCTGCACCATTCATTACACCAAATAGTATAACGCAAAATATGGAATTTTCTGATGCATTGAATAGTACAGAGGTACTCATGTGAGCACCTTTGCAAGTAACTCAATTCACTTAACGATTTCTGTAGATAGAACCAGAACCTACTGGCACGTCCGACTTTCACGGACAGAGAACTTAGTTCCTTTGTCTCACCAGCGATAGGAGCTAATCAGGAGTTACGTCCATAACTACGTTATCGCCAGGCATGCATACACTCTGTGCCTTCTGGTAACTGGACACAGTAACGTCTCGCTGTGTACGGAAGTAGAACTCGTGGACTGCGTAGTTAGATGAATGGTGACGACAAGTCCGCGCTCTTTCCTTAGTTACTACGCAAACCCGAGCCTTGAACTGTGTGTGTGGGAGTAACTGAACCTGGCTTAGCTTTCAATACTTCTGTCCACGTTCGATTTCTTCATACGGTTAACACCACGGTTAGCAATGCAACGATGTTGTCACCAGCCTGAAAGGAAGTCAAGCAGTCTTACGCAACATTTCCACCCTGTAACAACTGTCTTACGAGCAGGCTTGATACCAACTACTTCTACTTCGTCGTTTAAGTTTAACTTACCACGTTCAACACGTCCAGTAGCTACTGTACCACGACCTCAGATTGTGAATATGTCTTCAACTGCCATCATGAATGGCTTGGTCGAATTCATGTACTGGAGCTGGGATGTAAGTTCACTAGCATCTAATAATTCTCTTTGATTGCTGGTTCCCACTTTGGATCGCCTTCCAAAGCCTTTAATGCAGAACCACGGACTACTGAGCGTTGTCTCCACCAAATCCATAGCCAGAAAGAAGTTCATCGAACTTCCATCTCTACTTCAGTCGACTACTCTGGATCGTCAACCATGTCGCACTTGTGTTTAAGAATACAACAATCTTAGGGCACGCCTCACCTGACGAGATAATAAGATGTGTTCACGTCTGTCGTAGCCTCGTCCACTCAGTAGCGTGCCACCACTAAGATAGCACCCATCCATCTTGAGCAGCAACAGTGATCATGTTCTCGCTTATAGCCAGCGTGGCCTCGCAGTCTCACGTGAGCGTAGTGACGTTTTATTTGTCGCACTCAACGTGCTGTGTTGATTGTAATACCACGCTCCTTCTCTTCTGAGCTCCAGGTCAATCTGATCGTAAGTTTTGAATTTAGCCCACCATCTTCTGGGTGTGTTGATAAATACTGCGATTGCCGCTGTTACACGTTAGTCTTCTACCGTGGTCAACGTGACCATTGATAGTACCAATGTTAACGTGTTCGAGCGACCGGTCGAAATGTCTCCTAGCTCATATAATATTTTTCTCCTGGTCACTCTTTATAAGTTGTCTCATTTTATTAGAAACAGTACTTATTTACAATCACTACTACTTTGAAGCTGGTGTTTTTCCTCAATAATTTCCTTAGCAATATTCTTCTTAGGTATTCTCTTCGAGTGATCCATTTGCATAGAATTAGATACCACGACCGTGTAAATGAACGTAAGTCTGTTGCATCCAAACATTTCTGCTAATGGAACGAATGCACGTACACTTTTAATTGCATTACCTGTTTCTTCTTGTTCACGAACTTTGTCCACGACGCTTTGTGATATCACCCATTACAGAGCCTCAAGTAATCAGCGTGCGCTGTTACGTCAATCTGCCATGATATAGGTTCAAGAATTGCAGGATCGCACTTTAGCTGCTTCTCTTAACGCAAGAGATGCCGCAATCTTATATGCCTGTTCAGATGAGTCGACATCATGGTAACCACCAGTCGAATAAGACAGCCTCTGATGTCTACGATTGATATCCAGCAACCAAACCATTGTTTAAGGATCTTTCCAAACCCTTGTTGTGCAGGGCTTGATAAATCTCCTCAGGGTACTGAAACCGCCGACCGTTTCATCAACAGAATTCGGAATCCCTTACCGTTAGGACTAAATCTAATCCAAACGTCACCATACCGACCGTGACCACCAGACTGACGTAATACGAACTTACCTTCTTTGAACTTCAGCTTCCTTACGGATTGTTTCCACGGTAAGTCTACCTGTGGTGCACCTGATGTAGCTTCAACCTTAAATTCACGTCCTTACGATGGTCCATGATGATAATATCCAACTGCACTCACCGCACCGGCGATAATTGTTTGTCCAGAAGCTCTTCATCTGTGTATAAGTTCTGAATGTTGGGTCTTCTTTCAGCAAGCTCAGCCAATGCTTCACTCCATCTTCTTCAGAGTCACCCTTTGTCTTAGGTTCTACAGACATCTCGATAACTGGTTCCGAACACGGTGGATTCTAAAGAACAATTGGATGTTTCTTTCGACAAGCATAATGTATCACCCAGAAGTTGTGTTCTTACAGGCCAACTTCGCACCAGCGATGCTGTCACCAGCATTAAACTTTCGATATCCGCACGGTGGTTTGCATGCATGCGAACCAAACGTCCGGAAACGTTCATCGCTTTTCTCTCAGAAGCTACTTTAACACATAGTTGCCTCGCCTTCGCGATACCAGAGTAACGCGGAAGCATGCTAAACGACCCACGAATGGGGTCTGTAGCTACCTAAAATGCTAAGGCACCAATGAATTCATCATCAGAAGCTGACGCGTTCACTTGGTGTGCCATCTTCTAATGTGTACCCTTTAATAGCTTCAATATCTGTAGGTGCAGGTAGGTAGTCTCACAACGCGATCTAGTAATAACTGAACGTCTCTTGTTCTTATATGCGGAACCGTCATCATAATAGGGTAACCATTGAAGTCATGCACACCCTTTACGGATAGCTGCCTTCACTCTTCTCAACTGTTGGCTCTTCACCATCAAGAACCTTCATCAGTCAATTCATCGTCATGAGTTCGCAACTGCTTCTAGCATTGTTAAATGCATTTCTTTCAGCCTTAGCCTTTGAATTGTTCATCGAATTTCACTCACTTGAATATTCGTACCCATTGTCGTTTCAGTGCAGATGTGCTGGCCACTGTTACCAAGTCACGATTCCACGCATCGATGATTCAGCGACGATAGGCATCTGAATTGCAGCAGCCTTTAAGCGCCTAAACGGTTTCCGATAGAAGCAACGCTCATATCAGCGCCAGCACCAGTCGCAGTATCCATCTTGTTTGGAGAATACGATGCGTACGCGGTATTTCGCAGCCTGGCGCCAAACCACTGTTTCAGTCTCAGGTTCTACACCAGCCTAGAGTCAATACTGTAACTGCACCCATCCAATACATGGGCGCGAAACGTTCAACTTCGGCTGTGAAGTCTACGTGACCCGGTGTATCGATACCACGTTGATCTCGGCAATCTCGCCAGTGGCAAGTTGCAGCAGCGGAAGTGATTGTAGCTCACGTTCCTGTTCCTGAGCCATCCAGTCCATCTGAGACGCACTTCGTGCGGGTTTCTACTGATCTTATGAATCTACCTGTGCAGAAAAGCGATACGTCTCAGTTGTTGTAGTTTTACTCAGCATCGATGTGAGCCATGGATACTGATATTACGAATCTCATGGCGGGAATTTCAGCCATTGATTGCTCCTTCCTCTGATTAGAAATGGTAGTGAGCGAATGCTGAGTTCATTTCTGCCATCTTATGAGTATCTTCTCTTTCTTGCTACAGATGCACCTGTCTCAGTTTTAAGGTGCATCCATAATTTCCTATTGGCAAGACGCATTTCCATTGTATTTTCTCATGGCGAAGTCTTGCGTGGTTAACGATCCAACGTAGAGAGACAATGTCAACTTACGTTCAGCGAGATACTTCTACTGGTACCTCCGTAAGTTTGCACCCATTTGCACGACGAACCTTCAATTCTAACTGAGGCATTACATCGCGAGAGCCTTTTCGAATACTCTCTCCATTGCTCCTCGCCTCGTCTTCTTTCTCAATCTGAGCGAACAATGCATCATAAATTGTTTGAGCTGAAACCACGCTTACCATCAATCATAATCTTGCTGGATCAACCTAGTGATTAACTTTGAATTACAAATTGGATCAGGAAGTACGCTACCACGCTTTTGCTATATAACCTTTTCTTTGAGCATGTTCTATTCTCCTTCTTCATTTAGCAGCCTTTGGCTTCTTTGCACCGTATAATGAACGGCTTTTGACCACGCTTCTGCTACACCGGCACAGCTCCAATGTACTGCGGATGATGTGGTAACGTACACCAGGTAAGTCCTTAACAATGTCCTGCCACGGATCATAACAACGCCATGCTCCTGTAGGTTATGTCCACCTGGAATGTATGCTGTTACTTCTAATCCATTGGATAGACGAACACGGCATACTTTGCACGTAGCTGAGTTAGGCTTCGTGTCAGTGTACCAACACGAGCACAATACACCCTCTTCTGTGGGACCGCAATGAGTTTGAGTGTTACACGCTTCTTAAGTGAGTTTACGCCTCTGTTTAATGTAGGGACTTTGACTTGTAAACTTTATCAGTACGACCTTGCGTACCAACTGGTTTATTGTAGGCATTTCAGTTTCTCCTTTCATTTTATGCAATACATTTCCCAAGTGTGCCAAACCTTAGTCTCAAATATAAGCCTTTACTGTCGCAAAGCCAGTTTCGCTAAGCGCAATAATGATACCTTTTAACATTCTACAAAGTCAATATATTTTTAGATGATGTCTTTACATTATTTTTCATAGCCTTCTCTCTCAGTATAATTCCCTACACAAAGAGTTCATTCCCATAGCATGGAAAGTCATCATTGCTATATGTATTATAGTAACAGAAAGTCCTCAACTCAGTATTTTTATATTGTCTTTTTATTAAAGGAGGTCCCACGGCTGTACTAAAGTATGTGATTTCGCCAAGCCTCAGGAAGGAAAAGGTCTTTTTAACCACAACCTAAGAAAATAGAAGATGGTCATTATATTTGTAAAGACTGTCGTTCCATATTAACTCATACACTCCTCTCAAAGACATGATATCTTCCAGATACTGTAAACATAGCACAAGAGAATATGCGTGACATGATTATGGATTCTTACATCAAGAATCACGATATTAATGAGGTGATGGCAAAGTTCTTCCCTGTTGATGATATGCCACTACACCCTGGAGAACATTGCATCTCCAAAGTTAAGGCATACCAAACAGTTTCTAAGGATTCTATCCCTATACACGTGCTGTTGATAAAATTGCAGAGATTTCAAAGCCTTCCATTCACAATATCATCGACTCTACAACACGCTCCAACTCTCATAAAGTCGAAGGCATTCTTTACGAGACGGATGTAGCGTTCTACTTCTTATCTCCAAACTATGTTAACTGTCATCGTTTGGGATATGCATTACGCAATCGGAGCGATACAGATCGTATTAATATTGTTACCCCAACTGCACGCTATACATATATGCTAGAAAATTCCGATTTAATTTTCATGCGTGAACGTTTTTACCAGAAATTAAACGCAGCTAGAAACAATAAGGATACTCACTTAATCTATATGTCAGATGATAATCTAATTCGCATTACAATCTGGTGTATACGATATTCCAAAGAGTTTACGTCCTGGTAAATATGCATGTTACTGCACTGTGATGCAGGTCTTCATGAAAGATTCCCTTAGGTAGAGTGAAAGACTACTACGAAAACGAAGAAGTAATCGACCTCAGCGATGGTGGAGTACTAGAGGTACCAGTGAATACGAATTAAAATGGATTAGCTTTATAAATAAAGGATGCACTTAAAGTACATCTTTCTTGTTATCATTTCAGTTCATACATGCATCTAACATGCATGTATGAATAGAAATTTTATTAACGTAATTGATCTCAAACCTGCAGCCACTAACATTAATGCTACAGAAACTGCTAGCATACCAAACATGAACATCATATTTGTTGTGCTATCACCTGTCTTAGGATTCTGCAGGTGTTGCATGGAGCAACTGAAGCTACAGGAGCTTCATACTGTCTGTAACCAAGATCAGTAACTACTTCTACACCTTTCTGATTTCATAACTAGAAACCAATTGTTACCTGCATCCCGTTGTTACATCAATCTGTAATCAGGTATTCAGTTTGATCGTATGTATAGTTTGCAAGTTTGTATTTACTTTCTACAACCTTATAAACATACTTTCACCTACAGCTTCATACTGAATCTTGACCAAACTCAACATCACCAGCACCATTTACAGACACTTTCTTTCATTCATGCTAGAACCCAACTGGCATTGCGTACTTCTAGCTACATTTGCTGTTGTACTCTACTGCTGTTAATTCAAACTTGAATTCACCAGTCATGCTGTTGGAGTATTCTGTGAGCGTCTTCTTCACTTTTGAAGTTTGCATATGCATAGTTAAATACATTCTAAAGCTTGGTTCACTATCAACTTCAGCCTTTAATTCACCATTTTCCTTTGTAACTGTGATTGTTACTGTCTTTTCAGAAGTATCGTGTTACACCTTCAATTGGATTTGTTACATCTTCCTTCACACTGAACTGAAATGCACCAGGCTTTTGTGAACTTAATTTCTTTCAAATTCGAAGAAGCCTTCCTACGTGGAGAAACCTGAACATTAGCTTTTAATGTTGTTGGCATTGTAACACCATCATACTTTTCTCCAGGCAACAGTCTAGAACTGTCTTAAATGTATTTTTCAGGAATTGAAATTTCATTTTCGTCCTGATCTACATATTCCTTTAGAACCTGTAATCTTCTTTAGATACAGATAGATAGTTAGAACGATTGTTGCAAAACCAGGCTGTGTTGCACTTGCAATGCTGAACTCACCTGTTGTAGCTCCTAATGTACCTGCAGTACCGTAAGCTGGATTAGGCTTAAATTTTTGTTGTTAAATGTGTAATCACCTTGCTGCTTTACTTGTACTAAACGATAATCTCCAATTGATAAACCGGAGAATGAAGCGATACCACTTGCATTTGTTGTAGCGCTAGCCTTATGTCCTCTAATGAAGTAATCAACCCATGTATTGTTAATCTTTCTTGAATCTTAAATTCAGCATTAGGAATCAATGTTGTGTCATCATTTCCATCAACAAGCTTCACAATAACTGTACCAGATGCTACAGATGCTGCAACTGTTTGCCTCTATCAATTGTAGTAAGATACAGAAGCTGTATCTGTCTCCTGATCAGACTTGACTTCACCAGTATTTGCAACACTCTTCAGACCTGTGATACTTGGATAATGTGTATCAAACTCAGCAAAGAATGTAACGATGTTACCATTTGATGGCCCATTTATACCATAGATATCTTTAATCTTAGCAATACCTGCTAAGTTTGGTTCTAAATCTGTATACTTTCAATGAATCATTAGACATGTTTGCGATGAATGTATCACCACCAGTTGCTGGGATCTCTAAAGATACCGTAGCTTAACTTCTGTGCCTTCACTTTTGCATAGAAAGAATCATATGTATCAGAACCAGACTGATAAATCTGTGAAATACTGTTTTTACAGGAATCCAGTTACTCCAGATTCAATTGGCATTACTGTACCTGAGTTGCTTGAGCATAGTGTACTTTCCAGCAGCAGGAACTTCCATCCAGTTATAACGAACTGCAGTGAATGTTACTGTGCTTTCATCAATAACACCATCATGAGGAATTTTATCCACAACCATTAAGTTTGTTTGTTCTGTATATGTACCAAATGAACTATCAATCGTGTTATAAGTGTTGAACAAGCGCAATGAACAATTTGGTTTGAAATCAACTTAATATGAGCTGTATCATAGCCAGAAGTCCAACCCTGCTTTTCAAGCATACGATTGTTAGCTAGTTCTAGCACTTGATCTGAGGCACCGCCAGTACCTGTACTTGGCGCTGGATTTGGAACATTAAATGTTACGTTTGTATTACTATCTTCGATTGTTAATTGTTTTGTAACTGGAGCATCCTACTGTTGCTCCATTTTTCTAAAAGCCTTTAAAACGACCACCAGTATATACACTTCCTGAGAAGAAGTTCTTATCATCAGAATTTGAAATAATAGTTAACTTAATTTCTGTTTCTAGTGATTGTTGCAGTTGCAACTGTTCTCCATTTGGCGCAAGCAATGGTAAATCTGTAATTGAAGATCACCAAACATTGAACCAATGTTTGTCAGACAGGTTACTGTATCTCCCACCTTCATTGCATTCTGCAGCCAAGTATAGACACTGAAGTCAAACTTTAGAGATGGGTGCACCGACATTCACCTGATTAGTGAAACTGCTACATTTGAGATTGTAATGCATAGCCATCTCTTTTTGTGTATCAGCATGAACATTATAATTTGTTGAGAATAACCCTAACATAAATGTAAGAGCTACTAGTAATGCAAAAATCTTTTGATAATTTTCATCTCGCTTCCTCCCAGTTTGTACAAATTGGTTAATCATATTAAAAAATCCGATACTTTTCGGCATCCTGTCCATAAGGTATCGGATTTTACATATTTACTCAACTAACATATTTGTATCTTATATTTCTTAATCAATTTTTAATAATTGATTATTGTAATTAACATTATGTATTTTTCATGCTATATTACCCTTTTATATATTTTACTTTAAAACCTATCCATCACGAGTTACTTTTAGAGATTTGAAAAAGGTATCCACTATGAATGTAGATACCTTTTAATATGGCGCCTTAAACAGGGCTCGAACCTGTGACCTAGCGGTTAACAGCCGCTCGCTCTGCCGACTGAGCTATTAAGGCACGTGACTATATTACCATTTCTGTATAATCATCGCAACACCTTTTTTCATTATTTGCTGAAAAAGTTGATTCTAAAATTATTTGAATTTATTTTATTGACTGACGGTCAAATGAATGCTAGTATATGGTTGTACAGTCAGAAGACTATAAGGAGGAACTTATATGGGTCTCATTTCTACTGCTTTTATTATCCGCTAGTTCAACACTTAGCGATTCTTGGAAAGAGTATTTCTATTGTGATGCTATTCCATCTGATGTATTTGTTGTAAAAGGTATTAAAAGAAACTCTGGAGGATTCTTCGGTGGCAATAACGGAAGCGACAACATCATCACTGACGGTTCAGTAATTGCTGTTGCTGATGGCCAAGCAATGATCATCGTTGAACAGGGACAAATCGTTGATATTTGTGCTGAACCTGGTGAATTCAAATATGACTCATCTACACAACCATCTGTATTCACAGGTAGCCTTGGTGAAGGTGTTAAGAGAATGTTTGAAGAATTTGGTCGCTGCTTTCACATTCTGGTGGACAACCTGCCACAGACCAACGTATCTATTATGTAAACACAAAGGAATTAGTTGGTGTAAAGTATGGAACCCAGCTCCCAATCCCATTTAGAGTTGTTGATGCTCTGCAGGTATCGATATCGATGTATCGATGAAATGCTTTTGGTGAATACAGCTATGCATGTATGCGATCCAGTATTGTTCTATACAAACGTTTGTGGGAAACGTATCAGACAGCTATAGTTAAGTGATATCAACGATCAGTTACGCGCAGAGTTACTCACTGCATTTACAACCAGCATTTGGTAAGTTAAGCGAACAAGGTATCCGTTACTCTCAGATTCCAGCTCACACAACTGAATTAGCTGCAGCTCTAAACGAAGAACTCAGCAGTAAGTGGAGAGAAAAGCGTGGTATCGAAATCGTATCCTTCGGTGTATCTTCTATCAAAGCTGACGAAGCTGATGAAGAAATGCTCAAGCAAATGCAACGTAACGCTGCATACACAGATACAAACTTAGCTGCTGCAACACTTGTTGGTGCACAAGCACAAGCTAATGCAGGATGCTGCCAAGAATGCTAATGGTGCTGCGATGGGATTCATGGGAATGAACGCTGCACAAAGTGCTGGTGGTATCAATGCTAACGCATTATACCAAGCTGGTCAGGCTCAAAAGGCTGCTAATAGCGATGATAAATGGTTCTGCCCAGAATGTGGTAATGAGAATCATTCAAACTTCTGCTCTAATTGCGGAACAAAGAAACCTGAATAACATTTAAAACGATAAGAACCCGTTCTATCGGGTTCTTTTTCTCAATTGAAAGGGGAATATTATGGCAAATAACGCTTTAACAAATTTCCAATGTCCAAATTGTAATGGTCCTCTTACCTTTGATCCCAGGGCATCACAGAAGCTAAAATGTGGTAACTGCGGTAGTACTTTTGCTCCTGCTGAAATCGAAGAACACTACGACAAACAAGTAGCTCTATCCATTGAAGAAGGACAAAAAGAATACAGTGCAGAAGATACGCTACAATGGAGTGAAGAGGATGCACAAAAACTTGTGCATACAACTGTCCATTTCTTAGGGAGCACAGTTAATCGCAGATAAGAATACTGCTGCAACAAGTTGCCCATATTAGTGGTAATCCCTACGATTGTTCCAGCACAGTTCAGTGGCGCATTAAAACCAGACTATGTGATTCCGTTCAAAGATGAATAAAGATGAGGCCATCAAGAAAGTTATCAGACTTCTATGGTGGAAAAGCCACTATTACCAGATGCATTCAAGGAACGTAAATCATATTGAAGAAATCAAAGGTGTCTATGTTCCATTTCTGGCTCTATGATGGAACCGCAGATGCAGACATGGCCTTCCGTGGCACAATTTCACATTCTCATCGCGAAGGGTGACTATACAGTTACCGTTACTAGAAAACTATTCTATCTCTACGTCAAGGAACCGTACAGTTTAATCGTGTTCCTGCTGATGGATCAAGTAAGATGCCAGATGAGTTCATGGACGCAATCGAACCATATAACTATAAACGAAATGATTCCATTTGAAATGGGATATATGACTGGATACCTAGCAGACTGATACGATGTAACTGCAGAACAAGATCGTAATCGTGTCAATACACGTATGCGTACATCTGCAGCAGATAAAGATTCGTGAAACTGTTAGAGGTTATCATACTCTACTCCCACGTCGTTCAAATATCTATATTCGAGAAGATAAAGTTCACTATGCATTCTTTCCTGTATGGATGCTTACTACAAAATGGCAAGGTAAGACATACATGTTCGCAATGAATGGTCAAACAGGAAAGATGATTGGTGATGACTTACCAATTGATACTGGAAAAATCTGTTCTTTACTTCTTCGGCATATCTACTAATCAGTATGATATTGATTGGCATCCTACTGTTTGTGGCATTTTTAGGAGGTACGCATTATGAAGAAAAAAATTACTAGCACTCGTTGCAGCATTTACTTTCTTGTTATGCATGGTACCAAAGTTTCTGCTACCAACAAGAGCAGATGCAATGATTACATTGTTGATGAATATGGTTTATTAACAAGCGCAGAAAGTACAAGCACTCAACAACATTGCAAAAAGAATATAGCGATAAATATAAGATCGGTTTCTATATCCGTATTATGAATTCTCACGGTTTCTCAGACTATCGAGCAATATTCTGAAAGTATCTTCAATTCAGAAGGTCTTGGAATTGGCGATGAAAAAGAGGGCATTATGCTAACTCTAACAATGGAAGATCGTAAAGTTTGATATCACAGCACACGGTCCAAAAAGGCGAATAAAGATTTTTGATGCAAGAGCGAGAGAAAAATATCGCAAGTGCGTTGTCTATGATCACTTACAAATACAACGAATATGGAGAAGGCGCAAAAAGTATTCCTAGATGAATGCTCTAGCACAATCGTTACACCTTATATGATCAAGGGTAGTATCACCGCAATTGTTCCACTTGATTATTTCTATTGTCACAATCTATTTTCTTTAGAAGTAAAACATAAGACTAAAAAGGAATTTCACACGAAGCGTATGCATACATACCACAAGGTGGTCTAAAGACTTCAAAGATCACAAGATATGTATCTATACTCGTCCTGAGACACGCACTGTATAATCCTCCAGCTAAGAGTAGCGGTGGAGGTGGCGGTTTCACTCAAGTAGCGGTGGTGGATTTGGTCATACAAGCGGACACTTTAATATACCAAAGGCTTACCCATTTCGATAAGCCTTTTTATTTTACCACCGCAATAGCGATACCATCTCCCCACATCAAGATGGAATGTTGTTTCAAAAGCGAGAATCTGTTTTTGAGATATTCACGGAACTTTAAAAATTTTGCGAGTCATTTGTACGGTAGAACGATTTTGTGATAACTCAGGACAATCCACAATGCCATGAAACTGTAAATTATCGAAAGAAGAAAATACAGTACCCTTTCTTGCATTTTTAAAGAAGTGTTCCATATACTTACGATATTGAGACTTTGCAGCATCTATAAAATATCAAATCATATATCTTCTTTGGTTTCAAATTGATATGCATCTTGTAAGTATGCATGTACTCTATCCTGCATAGACCTGCATGCATGATATTATTATAGCCTGTTCATACATATTTAGGATTAATTTCAACTGTATCGATGGTCATATCCCAACGCAGACTAGCCATCTGAATTGCTGAGTAGCCAACTGCTGTTCCAATCTCTAAGATATCACGTATCCCTTCATGACTACGTATATATTCCAACAAGAATTCCATCCCATCATCCAGCATAATCGGGACATGCTCCTTACGTGCTTTATCATGTATTTCCTGTAATCTAACTTCATCCATATAGACAGTATAATATATTATTTGCGTACGGTACATGTTAGAATGAAAGGATAAAGAAATGAAGGGAGGTTCTATGTTAACACTTGAGTTTGTACGTGCTTTTATTGGTGAGAAGATGTTTGCCAGAGGTATGCAGGAGTATACCGAAGCCAATGTCTTCAACATGGAAATTACCGAAAATGACGAACATTACAAACTGATTACAGCTAATGTTCAAGGCGAAGAGTATTACAGTGTTCATGTTGTTAACATAGAGTTAAGCCCCCAAAATGAATGGATTACAAAGATGTCCTGTGATTGCGAGTATTTTGATTATCGCCATACTCCTTGTAAACATATTGCTGCTGTACTCATCGCCTATGTAAAACGCGATGAAACACAACCAGAACCTTCCTTACGAAAGAAACATACCGATAAATCATTTAAAGAGTTCTTATCAACTTATCAAGCACACACAAGTAACTTTTTAGAAAGACCACTAAATATCATTTTAGAACCAGAAATATCTCCAAAGTTTCGTTCAAATGATATGCTTGAAGTGGGATTTTAAGATTGGTTTATTAAATGAGCATCTCTATTCAATTCAGAAATATTTCGGAGTTTGTTGAGAATCTGGATGGTGAAAAAAGTAAGAAATATGGAAAATCTTTAGAGTTTACTCATACGCTCAAAGCCTTTCACCCACGATATCGCCCTCTTGTACAATATTTGGTCGATTATGTACATGATGAAACTTCCTATTCTCTTTATCAAAAGTATGCCCTGGGATACCGCATGATGTATGCGGCTGATTTACCACGTCGTACGATTACTGTAAAAATCCTATGCAATCGATATCTTTTGGGATACCATCCAAAGATCTTCCGTTCAACATCAAAGAAACATTACGGTATCTTTGCAAGCATATACTCTAGTAGATGGGCAACCATCCATGAGCGCTATCCATTGAGAAAGTTGATGATGGATATCAATTTAATACAACCGTATTACCATATATCACAGGCAAGAAACACAGCTACTTTCTTTTGATGAAAAGTCGTCAGATGATTTATCGTGACGCAAGAACTTCACAAGCTTCCGTAAATTAATCGATTACTTTCCATCATGGTCAAAAATCAGAGAAATATCTTTTATTGGCGAAGATGATATCGCAATCTTTGCAAAAAAATGTGTTTCCCAATCTTACAGAAGAATTTAACTGTTCAAACAGAAGGATTTAATCCTACTCTGTATCTTCCAGAAGTCCCTAGCTTTGAGATATATCTAGATATGCCACAAGATAACCTAATTACAGGTGAACTCTTCGCAATATACTCTCACGGCAAATACAATGTACTCATACCAAAATGAAAAATGCAGGAATCGAGACTTTATCCACTCGAAAAGAATATGGATCAGTTTCTTTCTCCTTGGTTTCAGTGCCTATGACCCAACAATCATCGTATGGTACTGACAGATGACGATGATAAAGTATATCGCTTCATCAAATTTGGCATCCTAGAAATGCAGGCTAAAGGCTGATGTATTTATCTCAGAATCTCTCAAGAAAAGCTAAAGATTCATAGTCAAACATCGTATATCGATTGGAGTATCTGTCAATCACGACTTTATTACAACTCAACCTAGTGAGTGACCAAATTAATCTCAAAGCAACTGAAATGAGATTCTAGTAAATATGATCCCAAAGAAGAAATACTATCGTCTGAAAGAGTGGTGAGTTTGTAGATATCGATGATAATATTCAAGCTCTTGCAAGTTTTAAAGACGCAATGAATCTTAGTACTGCACAATTTACACGTGGATTACGATTGATGTACCTGCTTACCGTGCATCCTATCTCGATCAATTATCAAAGACTTCTATCTTGAGATATCCAAGCAGAGGAAAACTTTAGAAAATCTGATCCGCACATGAAAGGATATTGAAGATACTGAATACACTATCCCTCAGGAAATTGAACCCAATCTTACGTCCCATATCAGAAAGAACGGTTTCCATTGGCTCTATGCACTAAAAAGAGAAATCATCTAGGTGGATTACTGGCAGATGAAATGGGTCTAGGTAAATCTATCCAAATCATATCTTTACTTGCGGCTTGGAAAGACCGTAAACGTACGCTAATTGTCTGTCCATCCTCTCTTGTATATAACTGGGCTAATGAAATCAATAAATTCATGCCAAATATGCATTACACAATGATTTCAGGATTCGCAAATATTCGCAAAGAGCTCATTCGTACTTCATTAGAGAATGATATCCTAATTACATCGTACGATGCTCTCAAGCGTGATATTGATGTTTATCGTACAATGGAATTCTCTTGTCAGGTTATTGATGAGGCACAATATATCAAAAATGCGTCTACATTAGCCGCACAATCAGTAAAAGCAATCAACAGCCGCTTCCGCATTGCCTTAACAGGCACGCCTATTGAAAATAGATTAAGCGAGCTCTGGTCTATCTTTGACTTTATCCTTCCGGGATTCTTTGGATCCTATCAAAAGTTCCGTACAAACTATGAACTCCCTATCGTTCGTGACCAGGATGAGTTCTTAGAAGCAGAACTACAAAAGATGGTAACCCCATTTATCCTACGTAGACGAAAGAAGGATGTATTGCATGACTTACCAGATAAGATTGAAGATGTTTATTACGGAAAACTTGAGGATGAACAAAAGAATCTCTATGAAGCACGCGTTCAGCGTCTTAAGTTAATGTTGCAGAAACAAAGTGATGAAGAATTCAAAGAAAACAAGATTGCAGTATTGGCAGAGTTAACACGATTACGTCAACTGTGTTGTGATCCTCACTTAATTTATGACCACTACAAAGGCAACTCTGCCAAGAAAGAACTCTGTTTAGATATCGTAGAAAACGCAATCGAAGAAGGACATAAGATATTACTCTTCTCTCAATTTACTTCTATGTTAGATACCTTAACTGCAGGAGTTTGATAAGAAAGGGTATTCGTTACCATAAGCTTGTCGGCTCTACTCCACAACGTGAACGTGCACAGATGGTAGAATCCTTCCAAGAGGATGATGTGCCTATCTTCTGTATCTCTTTAAAGGCAGGTGGCACTGGTCTAAATCTTACTGCAGCAGATATCGTTATCCATTATGATCCCTTGGTGAATACTGCTGTAGAAAATCAAGCAAGTGATCGCGCGCATCGTATTGGTCAAACCAATGTAGTAAATGTCTTCCGTTTAATCATCAAGGATACAATCGAAGAGAGAATCATCCAGCTACAAGAAGAGAAATCAAACCTAGCTGACCGTATTCTATCTGGTGAAGGTGTATCCAGTGCTACACTATCCAGACAGGATTTATTAGAACTATTTAAAACAAAAAGAGACCACGAGGTCTCTTTTCATTATTTACGATAGGTTAAGAACTGATTGTTCTTATCTGCAAGCCACTTGTTTTCACCAATTTGGTACCAAGTATAATCACTTTGTCTTTTTCAATAGAGAGTACTGTAAACTTCTCTCCATGTTTTGCACTTCCTACTACATCAAAGTTTGTACCTGCACCACTGCACGAATATTCAAGGAGTCAATTACAACTTCAACTTCTCCCTAGTGTCTCCGGAGTAGGCTCTGAGTTGCAGTTTCGGTGTCGCAGTAGGTTCTGGTGTCGCATCAGAATTTGCAACTACGCTAGTTGTCTCGTTCTTTGAGCCAAAGAGTGATTTGAAATCAAACTTTCCACCCATTGAATCATATACAATCCAACTCAGTCCAGCCAATAACATTAATGTTAAAAGCACGATTAATAATTTCACGAAGAAACTTCCACCCTTGGATTCCTCTTCTTCAATATCATCTACAGCTTCATCATTATCATCAAACAATTCCTTCTTGATGACTTGGGTTGCAGAGGAACGTACCTCTTGTTCATGAGAAGTTGAGGCTGACTCTTCCTTCACTGTTGGAAGCGATAATGTATCCTCAATTTCATCAGATACTGTTGGCATCTGCATCGTATTTTCATCAGAACCTGATGTGGATGGTAAATCTGGGAATTGTACTTCCTTACTCTCTTCTGTGGAAGAGATGGTGTTTCGACAGGTTTAGCAGTTTCTTCTGGTTGTGAGAATACACCGCTGAGTATATCGTCCTCTGTTGATTGTAGCGCAAGATCATCTTGCATCTTAAGAACGAGTGCACGCTCTGATACTGGATTTAACTTATCCATTAACACGATGAGTGTACCTAGGTTATAGCCTCCACTCATTAGTGTATCTTTAGCTTCTGTTAACCAACTCATGACAGACTGTGGTGTACTCATCAATAGTTTTGCACTTTCCTTCAATAGATAAACCATCATATAGGTGAAGTGCCAAAGCAGCTCTAGCTCCCTGTGCTAAGTTTATCCATCATCTCTAACACTTGGTACTTCTTACCTTCAACTGTTTCAGGTAAAACTGCCATATAGTTAGGGATTTCATCCGCTTCTGTATACATGTTACTGTTAGTTGTAGATTCTTCTAAAGGCAATACATGCGCAATCGCCTCCTTACGAACACTTTCTCAGCTGCCCAGCACTCAAACCATTCTGGATTTAGTTACTCTTTAGACTTGAGAAATACCTTTCTTTAGACCAGCCTGTTCTACTTTTTTCTAGCTTGTTCATGATCGGCCACATATAATCTTGTAATAAAAGTACATCTTATCTGAAATACGTCTCAGTATTTCCTTTTGCAGCTTCAATGTCACGTTGTTTTAGCTTTTTGTTAGTAATTCCTTGATTGTCTGATTTTCTGACATAATTCCTCCGGTATTAATTCTTCAAACTATGTATCGGGGCCGGGATCCTTCCACCACGATTAATTAGTTTATCTGCTTTTGTCATCTTCACTGGCATGATTGGTCCTTCACCTAAAAGACCACCAAATACTAGTTTATCTCCTGCGTCCATGCCAATTGCTGGTATCAATCTACATGCCGTTGTCTTATTGTTTATCATACCGATAGCAGCTTCATCTGCAATTATAGCAGATAGTGTCTCTGCTGTCGTATCCCCAGGCACAATAATCATATCTAATCCAACGGAACATACGGCCGTCATTGCTTCTAATTTCTCAATTGTAAGAATTCCTTGCTCCGCTGCTGAAATCATTCCAGCATCTTCTGATACTGGAATAAACGCACCAGATAAACCACCTACACTTGAAGAGGCCATGACGCCACCCTTCTTTACCGCATCGTTTAACATGGCGAGTGCTGCAGTTGTTCCAGGACCACCACACACTTCTAGACCAATCTCTTCTAGAATTTGCGCAACAGAGTCACCTACTGCAGGTGTTGGAGCTAATGATAAGTCAACAATTCCAAAAGGAACATTCAACCGTTTTGATGCTTCACGACCAACAAGTTGTCCCATACGTAGTAATCTTAAATGCAGTTTGTTTGATGCAAGCTGCAACTTCATCCATGCTCGCATGTTCTCCAAGTTTTTTTGTAATGCTGCACGTACAACACCAGGTCCTGATACACCAACATTAATGACACAATCTGGTTCAGACACACCATGGAAGGCACCTGCCATAAATGGGATTATCTTCAACCGCATTGCAGAATACAACAAGTTTTGCTGCACCGAAGCATTTATTATCCTTTGTAAGTTCTGCACACTCACGAACAATCTGTCCCATTAACTTAACTGCATCCATATTAATTCCAGCTTTTGTAGAACCAATATTAACACTGGAACAAACAATATCTGTCTCCTTTCAAAGGCTTGTGGGATGGACATAATCAGTTCACGGTCTCCTGTGTCATTCCCTTTTGTACTAAACGCAGAATATCCCACCGATGAAAATTAATACCCAATCTCTTTTACTGCTTTATCTAGTGTCTTTGCATATTTTACACAATCACCACCTAGATACACTCTGTAATAGTGCAATCGGTGTTACTGACACTCGTTGATTGATGATAGGTATGCCATATTCACGTGAGATATCTTTTGCGACTTTTACTAGATCTTTGGCTTTTGTTGTAATTTTTTTATAAATCTTTTCACACGAACGATCGATGTCTTCATCTGCACAATCCAATAAAGGAGATACCCATCGTAACTGTACTGAATATCTAGACAATCCTCTTCGATCATATGAATCGTTTCTAGAATATTATCACTTTCAATACGCATAGATCCACCTAAATTGTATGCATGCTATTGAAGATATCTTCATGCATGACATGCACTTTCAAATGATGTTCATTTCCAGCAGTCTCTAAATCATCAGCGACCTTTACGGAAATTTCTTCCAGATTACTTGGAACTTCCACAATCATAATCATCGTAAATAAATCCTGCAATACCTTCTGTGTAACATCAACGATATTGATTTCTTTCAGCACATTTTGTAGCAATATATGCTAGAATTCCTGGTTTATCTTTACCAACAACTGTAATGACCGCTCTCATATATCTCCTTTATTCAGCTTGTAGTTTTTCTAGTGATAAACCACAATAATATAATTCCATCTGTAGGAATAATTTTTGTCTTCTTGATAAAACTCAACAGTACTATCTTCGCATGACTGATGTTTGACTATTGTTTATAAAAGTCATACTGACATGCACCCCTAAAGCTACCATTATCACCTTTCCAACTATATACATAAGTGATAGAACGATTGCTATAAGTGAATGTCTTATTCGCAAAATCAATGCGGTAGCTTTCATTCTCATTGAATTTATTGCTGTAGACATCTTCAGATTCTTTTGTGTAATTAAGACGTGATACTAGTCTCTTTTTGAAGGTTGCTGTAACTGTATCCTCTTCAGAATCATCATCTGTCGTTACTGTTTGGATTGAACTTGTATCAATGTCTTTGTAATAAACATATGAACTTTCAGCTTGTTTTGTTTCATCACTGATAGATACCGTTGTTTCACCAAATTTTAGATAGTTTATTTTCACTTTCATATTTGATATCTACTGACTGTCCATTTGTCGTAATTGTAGTATCAAACACTGCAGTTTCTTTTTAATATAGTGCTTATCTTCATCAAATGTCACATGAATTTCATTACTTGTAATATCAAATGAATCAAAAGTTCTTTAATCCATATGAATCATATCGATTTAAGAAAGATTTCTTTTGCACGATCTGCTTGGAGTTGAATCGTATACTCATTTTTATCTTTCGTTATAGATGAGATATCTTCTGCCTCAAATACATATGGATCAAGTGGATACCAACATCGTCTTTTTTTCAGATTACTGAAACCATATCCTCATAGTAATTTACAGAGTTATATGTGTTATACAACCCTACCACCATAGTAATTCCATTTAGTTCTGATAACATGCCATCCGCATTGATGTGTTGTCTCATAGTGAGCACTATCACCATCTGTTTCTAATACCCCATCCATGAGATATGTATCCAACGTTTTATCACTATATGTCATCGTATATTTTGACTGAACACTTACTGTCCACGAAGATTCAATCTTTCGATTTTTTTAGTGCTGTAGTATATTCTCCTAATGTAGAATCATCTGTTTGAACTCGTTTGTTCTACACTTTGATTGTCCTTGTATGTGTGCTGTCCACATCCTACTAATAATAGTGCAGTATACATAATATTTTTTTATCATTTTCATATGTAATTTATTATATCAATCTTTAAACTCTTATACGATAGAAAGCCATCAAATCTTAAGATAAAAAAAGACCATATATCATTGATATACGGTCGATCTTTTTGATTAAACTAATTCGATATAAGCCATTGGAGCAGCATCGCCACGACGAACACCTGTCTTAACAACACGTGTATATCCGCCCTTACGATCAGCATACTTAGGAGCTACTTCTTCAAATAACTTCTTTAATACTGTCTGTCCTGTCTTTTCATCAGCTACAACATTTCTTACGAAAGCAGCAGCCTGACGACGAGCAGCTAAATCACCCTTCTTACCTAAAGTGATTAACTCGTCAACTACAGATCTCATATCTTTAGCTTTAGCTTCTGTTGTTTCTACCTTGCCATACATGATGACAGAAGTAGCTAAGTTTCTCAACATAGCTTTGCGGTGATCAGCATTTCTGCCGAATTTACGATTCCACATAAACGTTCCTCCTGTTAATCAAAGGATTTGAAGCCCAAACCAAGTTCAATGAGCTTATCCTTAACCTCTTTTAATGATTTCTTACCGAGGTTACGGACTCTCATCATTTCATCCTCGGTCTTTTGTGTCAGTTCATCAACTGTCTGAATTCCGGCACGTTTTAAGCAGTTATAAGAACGTACAGATAAATCAAGATCTTCAATCATCATCTGTTGTCCCTTACTTGGCTGCTCTGTATTACCTTCCTTAAGTACTTCATCCATTTGTAGTACTTCATCGTTAATACCAGCAACGATATCTAAGTGATCAATTAAAATCTTAGCTGCCATTGCAATCGCCTTTTGTGGATTGATAGAACCATCAGTCCAAACTTCGAGTGTAACAGCATCATATTTAACATCTTCACCTACACGTGTTGGTTCAACGTTGTAAGCAACTTTTTCAACTGGTGTGTAAATAGAGTCAGTAAATACTGTACCAATTCCTTGAGAGGAACCTTGGTTTAGTTGCTTGTTTAAATCAGCACTAATATAACCACGGCCATTCTTAGCCTTTAATTCCATCTCTAATGTTACGTCTTTTTCTAGGTGCGCAATCTCCAAGTCTTTGTTAATAACTTCAACTTGAGCTGGGCAAATAATATCACCAGCAGTGATTGTGCATGGTCCCTTCGCAGAGATCTGTAATGTATAGACCTCATCGTCCTCAATCTTCATGACTAACTGCTTTAACTGCAAGATAATCATGGAAACGTCTTCTCTCACACCTGGGATAGATGTAAATTCGTGGTATACGCCATCAACCTTGATGGAGAATACTGCGGCTCCCGGTAGGGATGAAAGCAGGACCCTGCGAAGCGCATTCCCGATTGTTGTACCAAATCCTCTCTCTAATGGAGAAAGGACAAACTTACCATAATTTTCAGATTCTACGTATTCCTGTACTTCGAAATCGGCGCGTTCAAATTTTTGCATGCTTCAATCCTCCTGTTCTAATGATTATCCACGCGGTCTCTTTGGCGGACGGCATCCGTTATGAGGGATCGGAGTTACATCATTAATAACGGTAATCTCTAAACCTGCTGTCTGTAAAGAACGAACTGCTGATTCACGTCCAGCACCTGGTCCCTTAACATTTACTTCTACGCTCTTCATACCCTGTTGAACAGCTGCTTTACCAGCTGCTTCAGCGCATAACTGTGCAACATAAGGAGTTGACTTACGTGAACCCTTATATCCTAAAGCACCAGCTGAGCTCCAAGAAATAACGTTACCTGCTTCATCAGAAATAGTAACGATTGTGTTGTTGAATGTTGAATGAATATGAGCAATACCTTTTGCTACATTGCGGCGGGCCTTCTTCTTACGAATCACAGCGCCTTTTTTCTTTGTGTTAGCTGCCATTATACCCTCCTATTACTTCTTCTTATTAGCGACAGTACGACGTGGACCTTTTCTTGTACGAGCGTTTGTACGTGTACGTTGTCCACGAACTGGTAATCCTCTTCTATGACGGATTCCACGGTATGAACCGATTTCCATTAGTCGCTTGATATCTAATGCTCTATCACGGCGGAGGTCACCCTCAGTCTTAATAGCATCAATCTTTTCACGGATTGCAGTTTCCTGTGCATCCGTTAAGTCGTTTGTACGTGTGTTTTCGTCGATTCCACAAGCAGCAAGGATATTCTTAGCTGTTGTAGGGCCGATTCCATAAATGTATGTCAATGATACGCCGATAACTTTGTTACGCGGAATATCGACACCAGCAAAACGTGGCATATTTAGTTATCCTCCCTTTAATTAACCCTGTCTCTGCTTATGCTTAGGGTTTTCGCAGATGACCATAACAACGCCCTTGCGCTTGATCACTCTGCACTTATCACAAATTGGTTTTACAGATGGTCTTACTTTCATTTTTATTTGCCTCCTGGACAATTCTACCAAAAACTTTTACTTATGTCTGTAGGTAATTCGCCCACGTGTTAAATCATATGGTGAAATTTCAACGGTGACCCGGTCTCCCGGTAAAATGCGAATGTAGTTCATACGGATTTTACCAGCAACGTGGGCACGGATCTCGTGACCATTTTGAAGCTTCACCAGGAAATTTGCATTTGGAAGTGTTTCTTCCACAATGCCATCAATTTCAATAACGTCCTGTTTGCTCATCTTACTCACTTTCTTTATATGAGTTCTGGAAAGGGAAATCAATCCCTTTCCAACTCAATATTTTTAAGCATTCTTCTCAAGAGCTTTTTTAATATCTTCAAATACTTTTTCCGGTGCTTGTGCAGCATCAATATGTGTTACTACACCCTTTCGATCATAATAATCAATAACCGGTTTTGTACTTGATTCATAAGCTTCCATACGAACTTTTAATTGTTCAACTGTATCGTCCTTACGTTGTTGAAGTTCGCTTCCGCAAACATCACATACGCCTTCAACTTTACTTGGATGATTATGAATATGATAAATTGCCCCGCACTTTGGACAGATGCGACGTCCTGTAATTCTTTCTTCAAGAATTTCGAACTTCACCTGTAAGTCGATAACTGCATCAACTTCTTTTCAATCTTCTCAGCAATCTTGTCGAAGACTTCAGCCTGTACTAATGTACGTGGGAAGCCATCTAAGAGATAACCATTTGCGCAGTCTGGTTGTTGAATACGATCTTCAACCATTGCGTTAATTAAATCATCTGGTACAAGTTTACCTTGATTCATATAGCTTTGAGCCTCAAGGCCTAAAGCTGTGCTATTACGCACATTCTCTCTTAGCATATCGCCAGTAGAGATGTGTGCGATATTGTATTCCTTTAGGATTAGGTCAGACATTGTGCCTTTTCCTGCCCCTGCAGGACCCATGATCAGAATATTCATATCTTATTGCCTCTTTCCAAACTTATCTCAAGAATCCCTTGTATGACTTCTGTGTTAACTGTCCCTTCAATTGTTTAACAGTTTCCATTGCGACACCGACAACAATGATGATACCAGTTCCACCTACAGCAGTTGCTTGGGATAGTGGAGTAAACATGGTTAGTAAATAAGGAACTACAGCAATTAGTGTCAATCCAATTGCGCCAAGTACTGTAATTCGGTTCAATACCTTATGCAGATATGTCTTTGTCTCATTACCTGGACGAATACCAGGAATATAAGCACCAGACTTACCAAGGTTTTCAGCAACCTTTTCTGGATCTACCTGCAAGTCAGTATAGAAGAATGTGAACAGGATTGTTAATACTGCATAGAGTCCAAGACCGGTTGGTGTACTCAATGAGAGCCACTGGTTTAGTTTATTATACAGGTCAGTATTAATAAAACTAATTACGATCTGTGGAGCCATCATAATACTCTGTGCAAAAATGACAGGAATTACAGATGCACTATTAATTTTGAGTGGTAAGAATGTTATATCACTACCACTACGTGCTGCGGAACTGTTTGTATACTGGATAGGAATCTTACGTACTGCTGTTTCCATAATAACTACGAAGACAACAACCGCTAGATATAGGACGCAATACAATGCGAACTGTAGAATTCCATTGAATAGTTCACCTTGTGTTGTTCCACCAGCAAGAATCTGATATACCTGCATGAACGCTGCTGGCATATTAGAAACAATACCCGCGAAGATGATAATGGATAAACCATTACCGATACCCTTCATTGAAATACGGTCACCAATCCAGATGAGGAACATGGATCCCGCAGTCATGACGGTTGCAGTATATAAGTAACCTGAAAGATTTGCATTTGTCAGGACTCTATACTGCTTATCGAATCCATATACCAAGGAATATGCTTGAACAAATGCCAATACAACTCCTAGGTATCTAGTAATTCGTTCAATTTTCATTCGACCTGTCTGTCCAGATTTTGTCAGTTCCGTTAATGACGGAATAACATCCATGGATAACAACTGAATGATAATACTTGCTGTGATATATGGTGTGACACCCATCGCAAAGATGGATAATCTTTCAAGTGCACCACCACCCAGCATATTCATTATGCTGAGTAGTGAGTTATTTGCAAGTGATTGAGCTAGCGTTTCCGTGTTAACACCCGGAACAGGTAGAGCAGCTCCGACGCGATAGATCAGCAGCATTGCTAAAGTAAAGAATATTCTATTGCGAGTTTCCTTATTCTTAAACAAGCTGACGAACGTATGCATCATATTAGAGAACCTCTACTTTTCCGCCTGCTGCTTCAATAGCACTCTGTGCTGTCTTTGAGAACTTCTCAGCCTTAACAGTGAGTTTCTTCTCAAGCTTACCGCAACCAAGTACCTTAACACCATCGAGGTGCTTCTTAACAAGGCCTGCAGCCTTAAGAGCTTCGTAATCAACTGTTACGCCATCTTCGAACTTGTTTAAGTCCTCAACGTTAACAATTGCATACTCCTTGCGAGTATAGTTTGTGAAACCTCTCTAGGCATTCTCTTGAAGAATGGTGTCTGTCCACCTTCAAATCCAATCGCAACACCACCGCCGCTACGAGCGTTCTGACCTTTGTTACCCTTTCCGGAAGTCTTACCTGTACCGGAACCTTGGCCACGACCGATTCTCTTTCTGTTAGAGCGGGAACCTTCTGTATATGTTAATTCATTTAGTTTCATCAGGACCCTCCTTATCGAATCTCAGCGACTTTCTTATCGCGAGTCTTAGCAATTTCATCTACTGTACGCATACCCTTTAATGCTTCTAATGTTGCGTAAACAACATTGACAGGTGTACGTGAACCGATAACCTTAGAAAGGACATCAGATACACCAGCAAGCTCTAATACGGAACGTACTTCACCACCGGCGATAACACCAGTACCAGGTGCAGCTGGAGCTAAGAATACAGTTGTTGAACTGTGCTTGCTCTTAATTGCATGTGGAACTGTACGGTAGTTATCAACGAGGTTAACGCTGAATACATTCTTTGTAGCTGCTTCTGTAGCCTTCTTGATAGCATCTGGAACTTCGGCTGCTTTTACCCATACCGAATCCGATTCTACCCTTCTTATCACCAACAACAACTAGTGCTGCAAAGCGCATTCTACGTCCACCCTTTACAGTCTTGTTGACACGGTTAATGGAGACTACTACTTCTTCGAACTCTTTTGGTTCGCGTTTCTTGAAACTCTTCTTATCGTTCTGCATTTCGTACTCTCCTTCCTTAGAACTTCAAGCCAGCTTCTCTAGCTGCATCAGCTAAAGCCTGGACTCTTCCGTGATATACATAACCGCCACGGTCGAAACGTACTGCTTTCGATCTTAGCTTCTTTTGCACTTGTTAGCGATAGCTGCGCCAACCTTCTTAGCTGCTTCGATGTTTACCCCACCATTCTCAAGCTTTTAATTCAAGAGAACTTACAGCACATAAAGTTGTACCTGTTGTATCATCGATTACCTGTGCATAGATGTTTGCATTGGAACGGAATACATTTAGTCTTGGGCACTCAGGAGTACTGTTTACGACGTTACGTACACGCTTATGACGACGAATACGTTCTGCATTTTTATTTGCTAATTTAATCATTACTTAGTCTCTCCTTTCCCTTACTTCTTGGCAGCTGCAGTCTTACCTTCCTTACGGCGAACAACTTCGTCAACATAACGAATACCCTTTCCACCGTATGGTTCTGGCTTCTAGTAGCTCTAACTACTGCTGCGAACTGACCAACAATCTGCTTTGTCAATACCACTTACGTTAATGGATGCAGCATCTGGTACTTCAACCTTAACATCTGATGGTACTTCAAATTCTACTGGGTGAGAAACCAACATTAAGAGTTAGTTTATTACCTGATAAAGCTGCACGGTAACCAATACCTACAATCTTCATCTTCTTAACAAAGCCTGTGTGAACACCTTCAACCATGGAAGCTAACAAGGCACGAGTTGTACCATGTAACTGCTTTGTATGTTTTCTTCATTTGGACGCTTTAATCAGTAGCGATACCTTCGTCCACACTGATCTCCATTAATGGAGAGAACTTTAGTCAGTGTTCCCTTTAGGGCCTTTTACAGTCACCTCATTACCTGCACCGATAGTAATTTCTACGCCAGCAGGAACGGTAATCGCTTTTATTTCCGATACGTGACATTTTTTTATTTCCTTTCTCTAATTACTACACGTAGGCGATAACTTCGCCGCCGATGTGTAATTTACGTGCTTGTTTGTCTGTCATCATTCCATTTGATGTGGAAATGATAGCAATGCCTAATCCGTTTAATACCTTAGGAATTTCATCACCCTTAGCATAAACGCGAAGACCTGGCTTAGATATTCTCTTGATGCCGCTGATTACACGACCATCTTTGAGAGTAACAACGATCTTCTTTTCAATTCCTTCGCCTGTTACAGCGTAGTTGTCAATGTAACCTTCGCTCTTTAAGATCTTAGCAATTTCAACCTTAACCTTTGAAGCTGGAGCTACGTCAACTGTTGTCATGCGTGCTTGAACTCCATTACGGATTCTTGTAAGCATGTCAGCAATAGGATCTGTCATATTCATCTCGTGCTACCTCCTTACCAGCTTGCCTTCTTAACTCCAGGAATCTGGCCCTTGTAAGCCAATTCACGGAAGCAGATACGGCATAATTTGTACTTTCTTAATACTGAATGTGGACGTCCACATCTCTCGCAACGTGTGTACTGCGTGTGGAGAACTTAGCAGGACGTGACTGCTTAACTTTTAAACTTGTTTTTGCCATTCTCAGCTCTCCTCTTTCTACTTAGCAAATGGCATGCCCATTCCCTTGAGCAATGCATATGCTTCTTGATTAGATTGCGCAGTTGTTACGATAACGATATCCATACCACGAACCTTGTTAACCTTATCGAAGTTGATTTCAGGGAAGATTAACTGTTCCTTTAACGCCCTAATGTGTAGTTACCACGGCCATCAAATGCTGTAGCACTTACACCACGGAAGTCACGTACACGTGGAAGAGAGATGTTGAATAACTTATCTAAGAATTCATACATTCTTTCACCACGTAATGTAACCTTACATCCGATAGGCATATCTTCACGAAGCTTGAAGTTCGCAATGGACTTCTTAGCCTTTGTGATTACTGGCTTTTGACCAGCGATTAATGTTAATTCTTCAACAGCTTCGTCGAGAAGTTTTGAATTAGCAATTGCATCACCAACACCCATGTTGATAACAACCTTAACGATCTTTGGTGCCTGCATTGTACTTGTATAGTTGAATTCCTTCATTAAAGAAGGCTTAACTGTTTCCGTGTACTTTTCTAATAAACGGTTCATTATTTCTTGCCTCCTTTAACTTCTGCTCCGGACTTCTTGTAAACGCGAACCTTCTTACCCTTGTCATCTACCTTGATAGATACACGGCTAGCTGCCTTTGCCTTCTTGTCATAGAGCATTACATTAGAAGCATCAATAGCTGCTTCCTTTTCAACAACGCCACCCTCTGGGTTCTGCTGTGTTGGCTTCAAAGTCTTCTTAACAACGTTAACGCCTTCAACGATAACCTTGTTTGTCTTTGGATTAACTGCCTTAACTTCAGCAACTGTTCCCTTGTAGTGACCGCTGATTACCTTGACTGTATCGCCTGTCTTGATTTTCATCGATTCGGCCTCCCTTATAACACTTCCGGTGCAAGGGAAACAATCTTCATGAATCCCTTATCACGGAGTTCCTTAGCAACCGGACCGAAGATACGTGTTCCGACCGGTGTGTTGTCATCCTTGATGATGACAGCCGCATTGTCGTCAAACTTAATGTAACTGCCGTTTTCGCGACTGATACCGTAAACTGTACGAGCGATTACACACTTAACAACCTGACCTTCCTTAACGGATCCGTTAGGTGAAGCTTTCTTAACTGCACATACAACGATATCGCCGATGTTAGCGCGCTTGCGCTTACTGCCGCCTAAACATCTGATAACCAATACTTCTTTGGCACCGGTGTTGTCAGCAACGTTTAATCTGCTTTCATTCTGAATCATATTTTCTCCTCCTGTGCCTTAAAGAATTACTGCTTTTTCAACAATCTTCACTAAGCGGAAATGCTTGTCCTTACTTAATGGTCTTGTTTCCATTACTTCTACAACGTCACCAATACGTGCTTCGTTGTTCTCGTCATGAGCTTTGAAAGTATTGAATACTTTAACACGTCTGCCATATAAAGGATGGCTCTTTGTAGTAGCGATTTCAACGACAATTGTCTTGTCCATCTTATCGGAAATAACTGTTCCGCGAAGGACTTTACGTCTATTTCTTTCTTCCATTTTTAGCCCCTCCTTTATTTAGCCTGCGCACTAGCGCGTTCTGTTAATACTGTCTTAATACGAGCGATAGTCTTCTTGATATCTCTCATTCGAGCAGGATTCTCGAGGTTTCCTGTAGCCTGTGCAAAGCGCAGAGTATACAGTTCTTCCTTCAAAGATGTGACTTCCTTCTCGAGTTCTTCATTACTTAGATCTCTGATTTCCTTCACATTCATGATGTTTATTTAGCCTCCTCTGCTGTCTTCTTTGTAAAGCGTGTCTTTACACAGAGCTTGTTTGCTGCAAGACGTAATGCCTCACGAGCAACTTCTTCGCTTACACCAGCAATTTCAAATAGGATTCTTCCTTTTGAACTACTGCTACCCAATGGTCTGGGTGAACCTTTACTGAACCCATACGTACTTCCAAAGGCTTCTTTGTCTTTGCAAGTTGTGGGAATACCTTGATCCAAACCTTACCACCACGGTTCATATAACGTGTCATAGCGATACGTGCAGCTTCCAACTGGTTACTGCTTACATAAGCACCTTCGTCAGCTACTAATCCGAATTCACCAAATGCTAACTTTGTGCCAGCCTTTGACTTTCCTTCATAGCTTAAACGGTGAGGTCTTCTGTATTTTGTTCTATTTGGCATTAACATATTTATTCTTGACCTCCTTTAGCTTCTTCTGCTACAGGAGCAGCTTCTACTTGAGCAGGACGTGCAGCGCGATTGCCTGTTGGCTTTCTGTCATTACGGCCACCACGTCTGTTATTGTTTCTGCGGTCATTTCTTGCTGGACGGTTAGGAGCTTCTGGTTCCTTAACCATTTGTCCTGGAAGAACTTCACCACGGCAGATCCAAACCTTAACGCCTAACTTACCATAAGTTGTAGTTGCTTCTTCAGCAGCGTAGTCAATATCACTTCTGAGTGTATGAAGAGGAACAACACCTCTTGCATAACCTTCCTGACGAGCGATTTCTGCACCGCCTAAACGACCCTTTAGCCAATGTCTTGATACCCTTTAGCACCAGAGCGCATTGTCTGTTGGATTGCCTTCTTCTGTGCAATACGGAAGGACTGACGTGCTTCCAACTGTTCACAGATACGACGTGCAACAAGACGAGCATCTAAAGTCAGATTTGCTACAGCAATTACGTCAACCTTAACGTTCTTGCCACCTGTTAACTTAGATAACTTCTTCTTAAGAACTTCCATCTTATCCTTGTCGCCATCTTTTCCAAGCATAGCACCTGGACGAGCACAACGAACGATAACCTTAACGTCCTTCTTGCCTGTACGTTCAATCTCTACGCGAGAGATATATGCGTCCTTTAATTCCTTTTTCTAAGAAATTACGAACCTTGACATCTTCGTTCAGAAGATCTCCGAAATCAGCTTTTATTTGCGTACCATCTAGAATCCCAGTCACGGATTACGCCGACGCGCATGCCGATTGGGCTAACTTTCTGTCCCATGTTCTGACCTTCCTCCCTTACTTCTCATCTGAAACCACAACTGTGATGTGGCTTGTTCTCTTTAAAAATCTGTGCTGCATTACCCTTAGCTCTAGGCATGAAACGCTTGAGGACTACACCTTCATTTGCATAGCAAGCCTTGATATATAGGTTTTCTGCATTTAATTGATTGTTATTTGTTGCGTTGGCTAGCTGCACTTTTTACAACCTTAGCTACTGCTGTAGCTGCGTGGTTAGGAGTGAACTTTAAGATTGCCAATGCTTCTTCAACGCTTCTTCCACGTACCATGTCTAAGACAAGACGAACTTTACGAGGAGTGAAACGAACTGTCTTTGCTGTTGCTCTTACATCCATGTTATTTTTCCTCCTTACGCCTTCTTGTCGTCGCCATGACCGCCGAACTTACGTGTTGGCACGAATTCACCAAGCTTGTGTCCAACCATGTCTTCTGTCACATAAACTGGAACGTGTTCCTTACCGTTATGAACAGCGAATGTGTGCTCAACGAAGCTAGGGAAAATCGTTGAACGGCGAGACCATGTCTTAATTACTTCATTCTTATGTGCTTCATTCTGTGCTTCAACCTTCTTTAATAAGCTAGCATCACAGAATGGGCCTTTTTTCAAACTTCTGGACATTTTTTATGTTCTCCTTTCAACTATTTTCCATTACGTCTTCTGACGATGTACTGGTTACTCTTATTCTTTGGCTTACGAGTCTTAACACCCATAGCCTTCTTGCCCCATGGTGTCATAGGTGACTTACGTCCAACTGGCGCTCTACCTTCACCACCACCGTGTGGGTGATCAACTGGGTTCATTGCAGAACCGCGTACTGTAGGACGGATACCCATCCATCTAGAACGGCCAGCTTTACCTAAGTTGATTAAGTTATAATCACCGTTACCAACTGAACCGACCGTTGCACGGCAGTTGCTATGTACACGGCGAACTTCACCAGATGATAAACGGAGAGTTACGAAGTTTCCTTCAGAACCAAGGATCTGAGCAGAACATCCAGCAGCACGTGCCATCTGTCCACCCTTACCAGCTGTAAGTTCAATGTTGTGAACTACTGTTCCATCAGGAATGTTCTTCAATTCCATTGCGTTACCAATCTTGATATCCACTGCTTCACCGGAGATAACTGTGTCACCAACATGTAAGTCAGCTGGGCAGATGATATAACGCTTTTCACCATCTAAATAGTGTAATAATGCGATGTTTGCATTTCTGTTTGGATCGTATTCGATTCCAGCAACTTTAGCAGGAACGTTATCCTTATTTCTTCTAAAGTCGATAATTCTATACTTTTGCTTAACGCCTCCACCCTGATGACGAGTAGTAATGCGTCCTGTGTTGTTGCGTCCACCTTTCTTGTTTAGTGGAGCAAGCAGGCTCTTCTCTGGAGTTGACTTTGTAATACGGTCATTACTCAGAGTGGACATATTTCTACGTCCGGCACTGGTAGGCTTGTATTTTACGATTGCCATTTTCTTTTACTTTCCTTTCGCAATTTTCCGGAGATAGCGAATTCCTCCGATAGTTAATTCTCTTATTTCTCGCTATTGAAGATATCGATTGAAGCACCCTCAGGTAATGTAACAATTGCCTTCTTATAAGCAGATGTTGTACCTTCGTAGCGGCCCATTCTCTTCTTCTTAGGATGAACGTTAACGATGTTAACGCCTTCTACTTTAATGTTGTAGATTTCCTTGATTGCCTGAGCAACAGAAACTTTGTTTGCATTCTTAGCAACTTCAAATGTTACCTTATTGAAGCTATCTTGAAGCTTCATTGTCTTTTCTGTTACGAGTGGTCTAACAATAATGTCACGTGCGCTCATTATGCAAATACCTCCCCAGCCTTTTCAGCAGCCTTTTCTGTGAAGACTACCTTATCAGCATTTACAATGTCATAAACATTTAAGCTTGACACTGTTACAACTAATGCATTTGGAATATTTCTCATTGAAACATATGCATTATCGAAGTCCTCATCAGCCTCAGCCACGAATAATGTCTTACGGTCGAAACCGAAAGCATTCATTAAAGCTACAGCCTTCTTTGTCTTGATCTCATCAAATGATAAGTTCTCAAGAACAGTTAATGAACTTTCTTGAAGCTTTTCACTCAATGCAGAACGTAAAGCTAACTGACGAACCTTACGGTTTAGCTTGAAATCATACTTACGTGGTTGTGGTCCAAATGCGATACCACCGTGTCTCCACTGTGTAGCGCGTGTAGAACCCTGACGAGCACGACCAGTACCCTTTTGACGGAATGGCTTCTTACCTGTTCCAGATACTTCAGCTCTAGTTAATGTTGCATGTGTTCCCTGTCTTAAACCAGCTTGGTAGACGAGGATCGCATCATACATTGCTTGCTGATTTGGTTCGATGCCAAATACAGCATCAGATAGCTCGATGGACTTAACAGCCTTAGCTTCCTGATTGAATACATCAATTTTAGCCATTGATCAAATCCTCTACTTTCCTTCAGCTTCAGTAACTGCTGTAGCAGCTAATTCAGCTTCGATTGTTTCAGAAACCTTTTTCTAGTTCCTCTGCAACAGTAAACGCCTTCATAAGAAATTAATTCAGGAACTGAAACTTCCTTAACTGGCTTAACTGTTGTCTTGATAACAACCAATCCCTTTACGTGGTCCTGGAACATTACCCTTAACAAGGATGTATCCTTCTTCAGCGTCAACCTTAACGATTGTTAAGTTCTGATTAGTTGTTGTGTAAACACCTTCTTGACCAGGCATTACTGTACCCTTGTTAACTACGCCGTTGTTACGACCATTAGTTGCAAGAGAACCGATATGTCTGTGGTGGCCTGAACCATGTGACATTGGTCCACGGGAAGCGTTGTTACGAACGATAGTTCCGCTGTAACCCTTACCCTTACTTGTTCCCTGTACGTCTACAACGTCACCAGCCTTGAACAAGTCAGCCTTAACTTCAGCACCTACTTCAAGGTTCATCATCTCATCAGCTCTGAGTTCCTTGATGTAATGCTTAGGGAGCTGTATTAGCTTTCTTAGCATGTCCGATAGCAGGCTTGTTGGAACGATGTTCCTTAACATCCTCATAACCTAACTGAACTGCTTCGTAGCCATCAACTTCCTTTGTTTTCTTTTGTAGTACAACGTTCGGTTTTACATCGATCACTGTTACAGGAATCAGAGTTCCTTCGATCGTGAATACCTGGGTCATACCAAGCTTACGTCCTAAAATACCCTTCATTTGTATTTACCTCTGTTCCTTTCTACAACTTGATTTCGATATCAACTCCAGAAGGCAAATCCAATCTGCTTAATGCATCGATTGTTTCTGCGGATGGGCCGATAATTTCGATCAATCTCTTGTGTGTACGGATTTCGAATTGCTCACGAGCATCCTTGTACTTGTGGACAGCGCGAAGTACTGTAATAACTTCACGCTCAGTAGGCAGCGGAACAGGTCCGACGATCTTCTTTGCGCCGTGGCTTGTAGCTGTCTTAACGATCTTTTCGCTAGCAGCGTCTAAGCTTCTGTTCTCGTAAGCCTTCAGACGAATTCTTACTGAGTTCTTTGCCATGAATTTTTCCTCCTTATATTCACTCCGCCATCTTGTAGCGGATCGCTCCGTGGAAGTTCCCTGGTTATCACACCATACTGTGACAACGCACATCGGCGTGCCAGCAATCTTCCACATCTACACGAGTGCTTCAATATAGTAACACTACTAAAAACCCTTTTGCAATCACTTTTTTTGATATTTTTTTACTCTTTTTATTTCTATGTATTTTTTTGACCGTTTTTCAATAAAAATATATATCTTCCTATGTGAAAGCCTTCTCATTTCATTTTTTTATTTTCAGCATGTTATTCGAGTTAATTTTATATTTATATATATTATATTGTTAGAAAAAGACCCTGTATTCAGGGTCTTTTGACTATATATTTTCGATATTATTTACTGATTCCAATTCTGTATTAATAAGAAACATATCACGAATTTCATCATAGTTACTTACTTGTTTTCACATCATATAGAGAGACACCACGATGCTCATAACAATACCAAATCGGTAGCATACCAGCTCTTACAGCTCCTACGATATCTGTCGCAAATGTATCACCTATAAAGGCAATCTCTTCACATTTTAGTCCTAGATCATTGGCAGCTTTCTGATAAATTGACACATCTGGCTTATGTACACCAAACGATCCACTAATGACAACCGTATCAAAATACTTGCGCATATCTAGATAATCAATCTTTATAGCCTGCAAATTCTCATTACCATTGGTAATAATCCCAATTTTATACTTCTCTTTTAATTCTCTAAGCACTTCATAGGAGTGTGGCATCTCCACCTGGAATTCATGGAACGTTGCATACCATTTATCTTTCCATGTCTCTACATCTAAATCTGGTACATAATGTTTCTTCAACATTTCTAACACATGGGTCTTGTTGATTGTTCCGTATTCATCCCATAACATACAGCGTTGCACAATTCTTTCAAACTCAATATCATGTACATCCATTTCCGGCAACATTTCATGTACCATCCAACGATACATAAAATAAGCCGATTCAACTCGATTGCTAAGCGTACCATCAAAATCGAATAATATTCCCTTGATCATCTTATTCTCCTTTCAACTGTATTTGAAGAATTGTAATATCGTCTGTTGTTAAATGACGATGTTTCTGAATATATTGTTCAAATGAAGAATCATTTACATCAATACCACTTAATAAAATAGATTTATCTTGTAATACTGTAGACATTCCATCACTATAAAGATAGATATTTTTCTATGCCTCTCTATCAAGACTTCCTTGCTTACCATGCATACATCCCACACCATCTAGAGAGCCCAATCCAATATCCTTCTGGATGATTTTCATCATTCAGTAGCATTCTAGTCTCACGATGCAATGCAAATTTATCTGATACTTCTTTCTGATTTCTCTTATTGATTCTATCAAAAGATTCATCACGATATAGTTTTACCATGCATGTATATCTCACAATCACCTAACCCATACCATTCAATATTCATATTATTTACCCTAACAATTGTAATTGCAAAAGTAGGTAATTTGTATTTCTCGATAAAATCATATCCGGAAATTGTATGACGATATTCTGACTCAACATCTTTACATGCATGATATAACATATCTGACAAAGATTGCTTATCATCAACATGTCTTTTTAGTGCATCGGATATATTCTGCATTGTTTTTTGTACATCATTACCACTGAGCAAATCATCCCCAAAAAGAGGTGTTGCACCATCAATAACCCACATCGTGTTTCCTTGCCAACCATAGATATCTTGGTTCACATGCTTTCGTGCCTTCCTGTGTAAATACTTTTATCATAATCTCTCCAATATCAGAACTAGTCATTTGTATTTTTTTGTACTGATATATCTATTATATCCTCTAAAAATGCAAATTCATTAACAATTAATTCATATACCCTGCTGTATAATTTTATTAGGAGGATTTTACCATGAGAGAACATCCATTAAAAACATATTGTTCATTTACAAAAACAAGGTAAAGCTGTGGGTATCTATTCTGCTTGTACTGCAAATGAATTGGTATTACGTGCATGTATGCAACGTGCTAAAGAAACAAACTCTGTACTTCTAATTGAAGCTACTGCTAATCAGGTTGATCAATACGGTGGCTATACTGGTATGAAACCAAAAGATTTCATGAAGTTTGTTGAAAATCTAGCTAAAATCGAAGGTTTATCTATGGACCGTATCATTTTAGGTGGTGACCACTTAGGTCCACTAACATTCGTACAATACGACGAAGAAAAAGCGATGCAAGAAGCCTCTGAACTAATTCGTCAGTTTGTGCTTGCTGGCTTTACAAAGATCCATATCGATACATCAATGAAAGTCGCAAGTGATGATCCAAATGTTCGCTTAAGCGATGAAATCATTGCTAGACGTGGTGCAGAACTTGCTGTTGTTGCGGAAGAAGCATTCCAACAGCTACTTAAAGAAAATCCAAACGCGTTACACCCTGTTTACATCGTTGGTTCTGAAGTACCTATTCCAGGCGGTTCACAAGATGCAGTAGAAACCGGTCTACAAGTCACAAAAGTTTCCGACTTTAAGCAGACTGTTGCAACATTTGAGAAAGCATTCCACGATCATCAGTTGGATGAAGCTTGGAAACATGTTATCGGTGTTGTCGTACAGCCAGGCGTTGAAGAAAAGGATGCTGGCTGCACACCATACGATCGCTCTAAAGCAGCTGATCTGATGGCATCAATCAAAGAATATAATAATCTTGTATTTGAAGGTCACTCTACTGACTACCAAACTAAAATTCAGTCTTCGTGAGCTTGTAGAAGATGGCGTTGGTATCTTGAAAGTTGGTCCTGGTCTTACATATATGATGCGCGAAGCGTTATTTGCTTTAGCATATGCTGAAAAGGAACTATTGAAAGATCATCCAGAAAAACAAAGTCACTTCATTGAAGTACTTGATGAAGCCATGGTCAATAATCCAAAATACTACATTAAGCATTATCATGGCACTCCTGAAGAGATTGCATATAAACGTAAATTCTCCTTCAGTGATCGTTCACGTTACTACATGCCTGTCAAAGAAGTTGTTTCAGCACAAAAAGTATTATTCGATAACTTCAAGGATGGGGTACCTCTTGGTTTATTAAGCCAATTCATGCCAATCGCGTATACGAAGGTTCGTGAAGGTAAACTCAATAACGATCCAGTATCTCTTGTAAAGACCGTGTCATATACACTATTGATGAGTATATGTACGGTTCTCACCAAGAAGAGATTATATTCTAATTAGGCTTAGGGGTCATACCCTAAGCCTTTTCCATAGAAAAAGCTGTGTAGTCTTGATGCTATTCATCAAGATATTACACAGCTTATTTTTATGAAACGATTTGTACCGTGATGACACCAGCATCATCTTTGGTAATTGCATTATAGTAATATCTTCCAGGGAAATATTCACTAAAGATATTTGTAATATAACGATTGTTCTTTAATAGTTCCTCAACAGCATATTGGAAAGATGCTTGATCACCAATCTGGAATGAAATCTCTTGGTATGGATTTTCATATAACTTCTGTAGTACATAGTTTCTAATTGCGTAGTAGTCATATGTTGGGAAATATGCACCATTTTGAACGTAGTAAGATAACGAATTATCTGTACATTGTGGGAATTTAAATACGTCAATCTTATCGTAAGACCCTACCGGTACTTGCCCATTTAGAGAAATATGAGTACGGAATAATAGTTCATCTGTCACCATGAAGTAATAGTAGACTAATGTTTGACTTCCATCATCATTCACTGGATCTCCCCAAGTTACATCGATCCAATAATACTGACCATTCAATTCAACAAGATTCCATGCATGTGGTTCATTTGTTTGTCCACGAACTGTTGTACACTTTAACCCAGCCTTCTTACATAAGTACTGGAAGGCTCTTGCATATCCCGCACAGATACTCTTCTTTAAGAGGAATACACTTGTGTAGTCTTGGTCGCATTCATTCTCTTGGTATTCTGTCCAGTTGATAATCCAATCATAGAAGTATTTCAGTTTATTATAGTCACTTTCATTTGCGACAGCCGCCACAACATTATTTGCGATTGCGTCAACCTGTGCCCACTTGGAGTCTAAATCTTCTGGAACAATGAATTCGAGTTCTGTCACTTTACCATTATTGCCTATGCGATAACGATAATTCCACATCCAATAAGATTCCGGGAAGTCATACATGAATGCATACAGCGCTGGTGAAAGATCTTCTAAGTTCACCGGTTTCTTCAACTCATAAATTGAAGCTGGCTTTTTCATGAAAAAGCATATAAATCTTCATAAACTGTTTTCTGAAGAGGTGTTAACTGTTCATAATAAAACAAATATAACGATTGTAATTCTTTTCTTGCTATTATCAACTAATGAAAAACCATTCTTCGTCTGATTTTTTTATTGCTATTGTTATCTGAATCTTTTTACTGTAAAGCCATCTTTTGTTGTCTGGTTTTTTTGTAGTTGTATTTGTTTCTTTTGTAATCATAATTATATGTATTAAGTGTTTGGTTTTTGCGTATCCTCTGCTACGAAATCTAGTACCGTACAACCGGATAAACAAAAACACCAATAGTATAGAAATAAACTTTTTCATAATTCTCCTTGCTTTTAGCGTAATATGTTTCTCGCTAATTGTGATTAATATACTTGGATACCTATAATTCCCTGTATCATTCCAATAGTAATAATAGTATCTAAATCCATATCCAAAAATATTCTTGTAGAATACCTGTCATATATAGATAGTTGTCTGAGAACAAATAATCTAATGCTTGTTGGTAAGATGCTATATCACCAATTTGAAACTCAAAATATTGGTATGGATTCTCATTTAACTTCTGTAACACATAACTTTCTAATTCCGTAATAATCGTATGTTGGGAAATATGATCCTGTCTGGACATAGTAAGATAGTGAGTTATCTGTACATTGTGGGAATTTAAATACATCAATCTTATCGGTACTACTTAATAGTACTGTACCATCTAGAGTATAGTGTGTACGGAATAATACTTCATCCGTTGTCATAAAGTAATGGTAGTTTAATGTTTGTGTGCCATCATCATATATTGGATCTCCCCAAGTTACATCGACCCAATAGTATTTACCATTTAACTCTACTAAATTCCATGCATGTGGTTCGTCAGTATCTCCAGGAACATATGTACATTTAATGCCAGCTTTCTTACATAAATACTGGAATGTTCTAGAATATCCAGCACATACACTCTGCTTTAACAGGAATACACTTGTAAAGTCTTGATCGCACTCATTGCTTTGATATATTGTCCAGTTGATAATCCACTCATAGAAATACTTTAATTTGTTATAAGTATTTTCATTTGCGACTGCTGCTACAACATTATTTGCAATAGCATCTACTTGTGCCATCTTTGTTTCCAAATCTTCTGGTATAGAAACAGTTATACTTGTGACTCTTTTCTGACTATCTGAGTAATAGCGATAACCTTGCAGCCAGTATGCTTCTGGAAAATCATACATAAATGCAGTCATTGCTATAAAGAAATCTTGCGTTTTTGCAGGTTTTTTTAAATAGTACATTGAACTAGGCTTCTGAAGGAAAGCATACAAGTCTTCGTAAACCGCCTTCTGAGTAGATGATAACTGATCATAATAGAATAAGTATAAGGATTTTTAATTGCTTATTTTTCCTTTTCAGTAAGTTGAAAACCATTTTTGTTTGGTTATTATTTGTTTCATTCTTATCCTTTGATTCATTTGAATTTTTTTACAGTGAAACCATTTTTTTGTTTGATTCTGATTCTCTTCAGTAGTATTTGTTTCCTTGTTCTTGTAGTTATAGTTATAATCACTATTATATGTATCATTTGTTTGGTTTTCATTATATGCATCTATGAAGTCCAATGCTGTACAACCAGATAAACATAATGCCAATAGTATAGATATAATCTTTTTCATCATTCCACCTACCTTCATAACCGAAAAACTGACCGACGTTCAGTTACATTTATATAATACCATATATTAAAAATTTATTGTTTAAGATATGTTTAATTTTTATTGATAAACCTGTATACCAATCACACCTACTGCATCTAACTGATAGTAATTACATTTATAATCAGACCCAAAGTAGTCCTTTAAAAATACGATTAATTTGATTAGATTCTTGTGTAAACAATCGCTGTAAAAGCCTGTTTATAAGATTTTATATCTCCAATCTGAAATTCAATATATTGATATGGATCTTCGTTTATTTTCTTTAAAAATATTTTTTTGATGGCATCATAGTCATATGTCTCAAAAATACGCTCCAGTTTTGAGCGTAATAGGATAAAGAGTTATCTGTACATTTCGGAAACTTAAAGACATCAACTTCATTCAATGTACCTACAGGTACTTTGCCATTTAAAGAAAGATGTGTACGGAATAGAATTTGATCTGGCACCATAAAGTAATGATAGTTTAAAACTGTATTTCCTTCACTATCAAAATGAATCACCCCAAGTAGCATCTACCCAGTAATACTTACCATCGAGTTCAACTAAGTTCCATGCATGCAGTTGATCTGTCATGCCAAGTACATATGTACATTTAATTCCAGCTTTTTTACAAAGATATTGAAAAGCCTTCGAATATCCTCCACATACACTTTGTCTTAAAAGGAATACACCTGTTATATCTTGTTCGCATTGATTTCTTTGATATACGGTCCAGTTAATAATCCATTCATAAAAAGTACTTAATCTTTTCATAGTCACTAGCACCCTTTACATCATTTACAACTTGATCTACAACTTGATCAACCTGTGCCATTGTTGTGGATAAATCAGATGGCACATTAAACTGCAACCGTGTAATTTTATCTTCATCATTTGAGAGATACCGATAATTCCACATCCAGAAAGCTTCTGGAAAATCATATTCAAATGCATAAAAAGCTATATTAAAATCTTTTATACTTATCGGTGTTTTTCAGTTCATATATTGCACTCTGATTCTGCAGTGCTTTGTATAACTCTAAATATGCTTCTTTTTGTGTTTGTGTTAGTTGCTCATAATAATATAAATAGAGTTTCTGATCGATATTATCCTGATTCACAGTTCCAATTTCACTTTTTTTGAATCAGTAGTAGTTTTCATTATGATCTTGTGTGGAATTCATTGAAATGGTTGTTTTTATTGTGTGCAAAAGAAGTCTAGTACTGTACATCCAGAAAGACACATTACTAGTAGTATTGACATAACCTTTTTCAAAATTCCACCTTCTTTCTTATAAAGAATGAGCATGACCCCAATTTTGTCATGCTCATTATCATATCACATATTAAATTTTATACTTTAATATACCCTTATAATTCTTTGTTTGAATCAACTTTTTGTATTTCCTGGAAATACGTTGTATCCTTCAACTTCTTGGCCGCATGATTAAGTGCACGCTCTGCACGATCTTGATCATCCTTTAAGCAATAGGATTGTGCAGCTCTAAGATAACATACACCAGCAGGCACCGGATCTGTAATTGTATCTCCACGTTCCATTAATTCTGAAGCATACTTACCATCACGCATAACATGAATTGTATATGGATATTCAACTTCTTTTATGATTTCAGTATACTTTTCTTTCTGCTTATCTGTTAACTTATCATATGCTTTGTGAATTGCGTCATAAGATTCTACTGCTTTTTCATTTTCTTCCTGTGCAATACGGAATAATAATTCTTTCTGTAATACTAGTACACGGTCAGAAGAACTGAGTTTATAGGCTGCTGCTCTTTCAAAGAGTTTATTCAGTTGTTCCTTATCACCCTTGATGAGATTTGCATCAATGGCCATTAAAGTACGTAACTTCTTATTAAAGAATAAACGACTGGATAATGAATCTAATTCTTCTAGATAGCGATCTGCATCACCTTGACGATATAGTAGTAACGACATATACATAACTTGTCTTTGTGCAAAGAACATCCACACAACGTACAGTACAATGCCGAATGATTAACAAAACACCAAATACCAATAAACGATTACCCATAAACAACCTCCGTATTTCAAGAATATCATGAAAAACACTGTTATAATAGAACCATAAGGAGTTAATGCATACCTATGTCTATATCCGCAACACTCATTGCCTTATTCATATTTATCGCAGTCATCGTTGGTTATGTGATGCATAGTAAGAAGCGAAATCCAGAAGAGAAACTTCCTCTTAGTGATGACGTACAGAGAATGTATTACGATAAATATGAACAAGAAATAAAGAATCAAGACAATCAATAATCTATATTTAGAACAAAAGGGACAACCGATAAGGTGTCCCTTTCGTTATGCATGATTATTTATGCCAAACGATGAATGAACTTAAGAATTCTGGAACCTTTATAGTCTCCAGCCCAAATTCCAAATACGCATCCAACGATACCGATAACTAATAAGAGCATAATGCACTTCGTTGGTGACCAGTTCTTCTTCTTAATTAATGTGTAGCACATTAATGTCAATCCTAATGGGATAAGAGCAGGTAAGATACCATCTAATAAGCCCTGAAGATCGATAAAGTTTTCAACTGTTTCCCCAGCTTCATTAATCTTTGTTCCGTTAGGAATCATGATACCAAGAGATGTTGCACCATAGTTGCATGTCAATGCACCAACTACGAATACACCAAGCATAGAAGCAGCGTGTGTAAATTCACGAGCGTTAGCAGTTAATACTTCGATAGCCTTTGTACCCATGTCATATGACCAGTACATTAGCCAATAACGAAGAGCCATCTGCACACCGAATGTAATTAAGAAATAAATGATTGGTCCTGCCAAGTTACCAGAAATCGCCATATTCGCTGTAATACCAGCTGTGACAGGAACTAATGTAAACCAGAATAACGCATCACCAATACCACCTAAAGGACCCATAGCTGCTACACGGACAGCACGGATTGAGTTGATATCAGCCTTCTGTTGTTCCATAGATAATACAATACCCATAACGAATGTTACTAAGAATGGGTGAGTATTGAAGAACTCAAGGTTGTGAGTCATGGAAGTGGATAAGTCATCCTTGTTTGTGTGGATAGCTTCCAAACCAGGTAAAATTCCCCATAACCAACCAGCAGCCTGCATTCTTTCGAAGTTAAAGGAAGCCTGTAAGTTTAGAGAACGCCAAACCATCTTATTTAAAACTGCTTTTGTAAGTGGTTTAGCAGGAGCAGTGTCCTTATATGCTAAATTGAAATTAGATTCCATCTCCAGCACCTCCGTTATTAGATGTTAATTGTTTGATCTTAACATTTGTATTGTAGTCGTACATTGCAATTGCAAAGCCGATAAATGCGACAAGAATTAATGTTGCACCAGATGTTGCCTTGATGTTTCCAAGAATAGCAGCAGCTGTGAAACCTGCGAAGTAGATACCCCACATGTCGTTTGCAAGCATGATCTTTAGTAATACTGCGAAACCTACGTAACGCATCATCTTACCAGCAGCACCTAAGCCACCCATGAACCATGAAGCATTTTCAGAGAAACTCTTTAATGTTGCACTAGCAGCATCTCCACCGAAGAACGCAACAAGTGCTAGAACTGCGAAGAGACCACCTAAGATGCACATAGATAGAATGTTTACACCAGTGATTCCAGCTGGATCTGCATTTTCAGCAGCCTGATCAGCCTTAGCCATGATGTATGACATAAATGTAAATGTGAATGTAACGACATACTGTCCAAATACAGAGAATACAACTGCTAGACCTAAAAGCCTGGTCAACAGGTAATCCTGACTTAACAGCGAAAGATCATTGCTACAATAGAACCTAATACAGCGTTTGGTGGCTGTGCTCCACCGACTGGCATGTTACCAACCATCATCAGTTCATATGTACCACCGATGACAAGGCCAGTTTTTACATCACCTTAAAGATCACGCCAATAATTGGGCAAGCGATAATAGGACGATATAAAAGCTCAGTCAGTGAGAATTGGTCAATTGCAAAGATGAATGTTGCTACAGCAAGTAATAATGCTTGTAATACCATTTGATTCAATCCTCCTTAAAATAGATTTTCTGTAGTGAAACGGCTGTAATGATTTTTACCCAAAGAGCTTGCTGATGTCTTCAGCGTGTTCCTGCGGCACTCTGCGGATTTCTAACTCAACACCGAGTTCCTGTAACTTCTTGAATGCTGCTACATCTACATCATCAACAGCAACGCTAGTAGCGACCTGACGTTTTCCTTCAGCCATGTGCATGTTTCCAATGTTTACCTTCTTAATTGGAACACCGCCTTCAACTAAACGTAATACGTCAGTAGGTGTCTCACAGACGATAAAGATGTGCTGTGATGGAGAAGCCTTGTGGATAGTTGTAATAGTTTTTTCAATTGTCCAGTAACGTGTCTGTGCATATGAAGGTGCAGCCATATCCATCAATCCTTGACGGAATGTATTTGCAGCTACATCATCATTTGCTACCAAGATTAAGTTAGCGCCAATTGAACCGGACCATTGTGTTGCCACCTGTCCATGAATTAGACGATTGTCAATTCTAGTTAGTACAATATCTGGCATTTCCTTACTCCTTTCTCTTTGAGTATATGCGCCATCATCAATATAGAAAGCGCTCTCATGTTTATATATTATCATTAAGTGTCACATAATATTTACATTTTTTTGTTCAAAAGTAGTGTACTTTTCGGTAACGAAAAATATTCTTTTGTTGATTTTTCATTTCTTTCATCTGTAAAGTATGCTATTTTTACAGGTAAGGAGATGGTGAAATATGATTAGTAAGACCACTAGTTCTAATTTCGTTAAATTTGGTACGATTGTCCAAAATATTCCAGATGAAGATTTTATTGTTGAAGAGTTTACAATCTCAACGAAGGAAATCCACGATATTTATTCTTATAATCAAGCTGTTTATTTGGAAGCTTTTGAAGGAATGGCCATGGTTGGTGTTGTCCGTGTTCCCGAGGTAGATTCCATCGAAAGTTTTGCATTACACCGCCGTGTACGAATTGAACCTGATGTTTATTTCAACCTAACATCAATGAGTGAACATATTGTCTATCGCTTATATATTCCAAAACACGCGATAAAATCAACCTACACATTACCAAAACCATTTGTGTACGAAAGTATTTTACCTAAAATTCGTATCTCTGAAATCATTGCTTACTATTATGTTGTAAAACGTCCAGCATACTCTTTCCTAGGAGAGACACATAATTACTATGAATTAACTTTCGTTGATCAAGGCTCTTTAGATACAACAGTAGATGGTAAGTCCTATACGATTGGCATGAATGAATGCATGTTATATGTACCTGGACAATTCCATGACCAAAAGGTATCTTCTGATAATCCATGTTCTTACTTAACAGTTATCTTTGCGGCAGATGGTGTTCACACAGATTTGGTTTCAAACCGCGTTATCAGTTGTACACGCGAAATGCAGGATGATATCAATCGCTTTGTTTCTACATCCGATCAAGGAAATCCATTTAAGTATGATGGAATGATTTCTTGTTTAGAGCAGATTCTCATTTCATTCCACATGTATGCAAATGCAAAGAAGATGCCTAAGCCTATCACACCGGTTAACCAACACTTTGAAGATCGTCTTGTTGAGGAGATTCTAGAGTACATTCATAAGCACATTTTAGAACCACTTCCAATTGAACAAATTTGTGATCGTTTTGCGATATCACGCAGTACACTACAAAACCTATTTAAAAACAATCTCCAGGTTCCACCAAAACAATATATTAATACCGCAAAGTTAAATCAGAGTCGACTATTGATTCGAAAAGGTGATTACACAATTACAGAGATTGCGTCCATGTTGAGTTTTAACTCAATTCACTATTTCTCCCGTAAGTTTACGCAGAGTTATGGCATTACTCCTAGTGAGTATGCACGCAAGATTTACGATCAAATTGATTAATTAGAAAACCTTCTTTCTATTCCTAGGAAGAAGGTTCTTCTTTTACTGTTCAATGTTTCTAATATATCTCTTTAACATCGTTAACATCTTTTCATCAAGGGAAAGTAGGAATACATCACCTTTGTTTAGATATAACGCTACTTTATGACTTCCATCAGAGTAATCCATACCCTTTTCATCATTTGCATTCAACTTGATGGATTGAATATCCTTAACATTGCATCTAGCAAGTGCTTTGCGAGCTTCCTTGTGGAAGATTGCATCGATGGTTAATTCATCGTTAACTAAGATATATTCATATTCTTCATATAGACGTAATCGTAAATATACATAGAAGAATAGCAGTGTAATAGCTGAACCAATCCAATAGAGCGGTTTGGTGAAACCGGCTATCAAAAATAAGATACATGCAAGCAGGTCAGCCACAACATATAAAACATATTTTAATTCTGGTCTATTTCTTTTTAACCGCTAATTCATAGTATGCATCATTCATACGCTATATTACCTAATTACCTGTTCTGTTTCTTTATCAAAGAGATGTGCCTTATTCATATCTAATGCAAACTTTGCAGTATCACCCTTTGCTAATGCTGTATTTGGATTTACTCTTGCAATCATCTGTTTTCCTTCTACATCGAAATACAAGAAGATTTCTGCACCGAGTAATTCATAAACTTTAATCTCTGCTTCAATTGTATTATCGTAATCATCCAATTGATATAGTTTTTGAATCGTATACATTTTCTGGACGAATTCCTAGTACGATTGTCTTTCCAACATAACCTTTTTGACGTAAGAGGTTTCCTCTTTGTGCTGGTAAGGTGAGCTCTTTCTTTCCAACTTGTAGTTTGATAGACTCTCCATCTTCTACGACAACTGCATCTAAGAAATTCATCTGTGGAGAACCAATGAAACTTGCGACGAAGAGGTTGTTTGGCTTTTCATACAAATTCTTTGGAGAATCAACTTGTTGCACAAGACCATCCTTCATAACAACGATACGTGTTCCTAATGTCATCGCTTCTGTCTGGTCGTGTGTGACATAGATAATTGTAGCACCTAATCTTTCATGTAGTTTTGCGATTTCGATACGCATCTGTACACGTAGTTTCGCATCTAGATTAGAAAGAGGTTCATCCATTAAGAAGACTTTCGGATTTCTAACAATCGCTCTACCCATCGCAACGCGCTGTCTTTGTCCACCAGACAAAGCCTTTGGCTTGCGATCTAATAATTTTTCTAGGTCAAGAATCTTTGCAGCTTCCATAACAAGACGTTTGATTTCATCTTTTGGGACTTTATGTAATTTTAAACCAAATGCCATGTTTTCATAAACTGTCATATGTGGGTATAATGCATAGCTTTGGAAGACCATCGCAATATCTCTATCTTTAGGTTCAACATCATTAACAACTTTTCCGTCGATTTCAAGAGTACCAGATGTAATTTCCTCTAGACCAGCTACCATACGTAGTGTTGTAGACTTACCACAACCAGATGGTCCTACAAAGATAACAAACTCTTTATCCTGAATTTCGAGATTAAAGTCTTTTACCGCGTGAACTCCATTGTCATATACCTTATTAATATTTTTCAATGATAGACTTGCCATTCTTATTTCTCACTTTCTTGCCAACTTGCATCTAAATCCACTTCAAACATACGTTTCCATGGCATCTTTACGTCCTTGATTCTTATTTCTGATTTGATTGAAGATAAATATTGTCCAGCAAATTCTTGTAGTTGTGCACTTACCATTTGACTTACAACACCATCTTTTTCTTTGACATCGAAGTAGTTCATACCTGCAGGTAAGTTATTCTTGACCTGTGTTCTAACTTTTGCACAATATCCTGCATCTTCAAGATATCTTTGTATGATAAAATCCATTTGATTTTGTGATTGTCCATAATATAGGTAGTTTACTGCTTCTGCAATTGCTGTTCCAATAGTATTTGCAGAAGTATTCCACCCTGCATATCCACTCACTTTTAGAAGCAACCCATTCGTATTTAATAATTGGATAAGAGAAAGATCTGCACCATTTGCATATGCATTATCTGCAATCGAAACAACCTTCCCTTCTGCAAGTCTCATCTTAATAAAACGTAAAGAACTCTGCTAGATTACGGTCAATCGAATAACTTGTATGAATGGAAGGTTGATACTCTGCTTCTTCCATATTTTCAGATGGAGCACTGAGAGCTAGAATAATATCCGCTTGTTCAAAACTGAATGTTTGTTGACAACCAGCCGATAGAATATGATAAGCGACTGTAGAATCTAATGGGAATCCTTCATACAGTGGTACAATCTGCTTAGACTTCTCGCATGCATATTTTACATATACTTTTGGACATTTGCCCTTAATCGTATTTAACATGCGTGCAAATAATGTAAGTTCTACTTCATCAGCACCAGGATAGATTAATACTCTATCAATTAATCCTAATTCTTGAATTTTCTCGCGGATTACTTTTTGATCCATTGCAGGATATCCATATGTTGTGGAATCATCTTGTGGAATGATCAAACTATCTAAATACCCTTCTTGTAATAAGTCGATGACATTCATATTCATCTGACGATTGATTTCTCTACGTGAAATGAAGTCCTCGATATATTCTTCTGGAATTTCTTTGGTCAATTCACTAATACGTTGTCCTTGTGAAATCCCAACCTGATGCATGTTTACTGCTTCACCTAAATCATGAATCTGTTTTCCGTATTCTTCATAATAATCAGGCTCTTCATCTGAACTAGAATAACTTGGGCAACGCATGATACATTGGAATGCAAAGATTTTTAAGTTTGGATTTTCCTTTCTTAATTCTTTGATTATTTCCAACTTCTTCACTAGGCTTTCTTCATCTTGATGATGAATACGTGATGGAATTAACCCTCCATACAACAACATATCCATGGAGATAATCAAACCGTAGGCATCCTTACATTCCTTACATAAGAATTCTTTGATAGCTTGATAGTCTGCACCATCTTTTTTAAAGCCTAATTGTTCAGGTTCAATAATTTGTATTTCTTCATTTCAAATAAGCGCTTTGGGAACTTATAGTTACATGGTCTTTCATCCATGGGTAATAAAACAATCTTTTTCATAATATTATCCCTTTACAGCGCCACTCACCGCTTCAATATAGTTCTTCTGACATAAGATAAATACAGCGAGTACAGGAATAATGGAAATGATAGTACCAGCTGCGACATATCCAAACTTATAGCTAAATGATCCATTTAGATATTGTAATGCAGTGGCTAATGGATATTTATCTGGATCTTGTAAAACGATGATCGGCCATAAGAATGCATTCCAGTATCCAATAAAGTCAAAGATTACAATTGTGGAGATACTTGGCATAATACCTGGTAACATAATCTTCCACCAAATTCTAAATTCACTTGCACCATCAATTCTGGCTGCTTCAATCAGTTCTCTTGGAACACCAAGATATGCTTGACGCATCAAGATAATACTGAATGTTTTCACCGAACTTGGTAAGATAACACCTAGTAGTGTATTCAATAATTTTAGTTTTGTAATTGTTAAGTAGTTGATAATCATACCAGCAGCTGCTGGAATAATCATTGTAGAAACTAAGATTCCAAAGATAATCTTCTTTCCCTTGAAATTCATCGTTGCGAGTGGATATGCACACATGGATGAAAGTAAAACATCCAAGAAAATACCACCCACTGTAATAATTAAAGTATTATGTACATACTTTCCTAGATTCATATATTGGATTACGCCAATATAATTCGAGAAAGTAAAATCTTCTAACCTAAAATGTAAATCATAAATATTGGCACCTGTACGAAGGGAAGATAGTAGGAGCCAAATAAATGGGCCAGCACATAAGATCGCTATCGCAATTAAGCAGATATAAGTAAATATCAAATTGACGATGTCTTTCTGACGCAATTTCTTTCTATTCATTATTTGACATACCTCCTTTCTTACCATATACAAACACTGCAATACTTAATGTGCTTGTAATAATTGCCTGTAAAGCTCCGATTGCGGCTGCGTATCCAAATTGGAAGTCACCGAAGGCCTTTACGTAGGAATAGTAGTTGATAACCATTGTTGCGTTATTTGGTCCACCTTTGGTCAATACGAATACAACATCAAATACACCAATCGCAGAAATAACAGAATTCAAAGTACATAACCAGATATATGGTTTTAATAATGGTATTTTGACTTTTATAATTGTTTCTAAGTTTGTTGCACCATCGATTTTCGCAGCTTCGATGAGTTCTTGTGGAATGCCTTGTAGACCTGCTAGATACATCATCATGTAGTATCCTAATCCTTGCCATAATGTTATAAACATTAAGCATGGCATCGCTGCATACTTATCACTTAAAAAGCCAAATGGTTGGGTAATCCAGCCAAGATCCATCAGTAAGGTATTGATAATTCCATGTGGGTCAAAGATGAATCCCCAAATGATAGATACAGCTACCATGGAAGTAACGACTGGAATATAGAATAATGTACGGAATAGACTAATTCCTGGTATTTTTCGATTTACAAATAATGCAATTAGAATCGATAGAATCTGGATGATTGGTACGATGACTACAAATACAATTGAATTCTTTACCGCAATCAAAAACTCTCTATCTTGAAAAGCACTGATAAAGTTTTGGAAACCCACAAACTTTGTTTCTCCTAAAACGGAGTAGTTATAGAACATCAGTATCAAACTGCCAATGATAGGTATGATTGTAAAGACTGTAATAATAATCAAAGCTGGTGTCATGAAGGCATACGCCGTTCTTGTTTCTCTTCTTTTTCTTCGAGATACCATTTTATTTGTGAGACTCATGCATATCCTCCTTGTGTATAAATATGTTTCCCCAAGCTAGATTATGCTCGGGGAAACATCAATCATTACTTCGCTTCGCTGAGAATCTTGTTTACATCTTCTTCTGCTTGCTTGAGTGATGCACGGATATCTTCACCATTGATGATGCTTGCTTCATAAGCCTTGTTGATGGCTGTAGCGATAGCATCTTGGCTAGCGATACCTAGTGAGAAGTCCTGTGAAGTTAAGCTTGCCTTTGCAGACATAGCACTTGCTTCTCCTTCTAAAGTAGATGTATTAGATGTGAAGAATGGATCTTCAGATGCCTTTGTTGTAGATGGGAAAATAGATACAAGTTTGCAGAATGCAAGCTGATTTTCATCATTTGTAACATAGTTTGCAAACTTGATGGCTGCTTCATGATTCTTACTTGCTGTTGGAACTACTAAGTTCATTAATGGATTTCTGCTTAAGCCATTAGAACCTGTTAATGGTGTAGATACATTGATGAGTTTGTATACATCTGGTGCTTCATCCTTAATTCTGCCTAAAGAAGAACCTGATGAACTTACAATGGCTAATTTGCTTGATTCGAATAGTTTCAATGCTTCATCCCATGAACCCCAGTTTGTCTTAGGAAGAACACCCTTGTCTGTTAATGCTTTGTATTGTTCAAGTAAGGCCACTGTCTGGTCTGTATTGAAAGCTGCTTTCTTACCATCTTTAGATAAGATATCGATATTTTCAGATACTAACATATTGAAGAATCCTTCAGGTAAGAATAGGTATGCGCCTGTCTTATTGTAGAAGTCTTCTGCTTCTTTCAATGCTTCTGCGTATGTATGTGGTTCTTTGATTCCAGCCTTTGCAATTAGTTCCTTATTGCTGAACATAATATCTGGTGAAGCATACCATGGGAATGCATATACAGAATCACCAATCTTAGCTGAATTCCATAAGCCTTCATTATAAATTGATTTTTGTTCTGCTGTAGCTTCCTTGTTTAAATCAACAAGTGCGCCCTTACCAGCCAATGTTAATGCAAATTGTGTATTGAGGTTTACTACATCTGGTGCTGTTCCACCTGCTACTGCAGCTACCAATTTAGATTGCATATCTGCGTAAGGAATATCTGTCCAGTTAACCTCTACATTTGGGTTTTCCTTCTCATAGTTTGCAATCATTGTTTTAAAATAATCTTCGAAATTTGCCTTCAGGTCGATTGTCCAGAATTCGATTGTTGTCTTACTTGTGCTTGCTTCTGATGCTTTGTTACCACAGCCTGTTAAACTACCTACAGCTAACATGGCCGCAAATACTGCACTCAATAATTTTTTCTTCATGTCTTTCCTCCTGTTAATTATTTAAGTGGTTTTGATACCTCACAGTTTTGATGTCGATACGATATGTGACCATAGATTATAATTCAGTCTTTCTATCGAACTATCATCAAAATAGTGAAAATCTAAATGCTCTTCTTCTAGTTCGTCTATTTTTTCAACCTCTCCTTTCTGATATGCCAGTAATTGTTCACGTACATCGATTACTCTCTGCTTTAATCCACCCAAACGAATAGTTTGTACTTCAAAACCTTGATTGCGATTTTCAAGATGCCACTGTTGTTTGAATGCATCATAGAAAGTTTCGATACGTTTGATTAACTCTGGAAGTATTTGATTAACAATCTTATCAAAAGCTTGTAAATCGTTTTGTTTGTATGCATGATATATTTCATTGCCTAAATTGAGTTTTAACTCCAATACTTCAATCAGTGATTGTACTGTTTTGAAGTAATAGGACAACTCGCTTATCTCAGTTGAGATGTTTGAAATTTTTGGTAACACAGATTGAATTTCATTTATCATCGAAGGTTGTACAACAGAATCGAAAACACCTTGCAATAAATCGTTATATAGGAAGTACTTACTAGCATTGTTATGTGTAAATCCATCTTTAGTACATGGATTTACTTCGTCAATTGATAGGAATGTATCCAGAGATATTCCTGTTAACACTTCAAAGCTCTTCTCACTCATATGGTTGCCATAGATTTCATTCGCATTTACAAATAGTACTGGTAAGATTGCAAAGAGTGATGTTTCTGCACCATCATCTCCCCAACCTGCAAATGTAATCTCATCGATATGATGCTCAACACATGCCTCAATAGCTGCCTTGCATGCATGAATACTATAACGGTTGTGTGGAATAAATCCTGTCCACTTCCATGCTCCACCTACAAACGATATATTTGGTGATAATTTTCTATGAAGCTTTATATTTTCAGCATAATGTTGTACATCCGTTGAGTAGTAATCCCAATATGCTAGATTCATTCCTTCTGGAACTTTAATTTCCTGAATCTTTTCTTGACTAAGATTGTAGTAACTACCATTTGCCGTAAGGCGGAAGAACATATCACTCCACATCTGTAGTTCAAAGTTGTATTTACTAGCAATCTCTCTTACCGTCTGTAAATGTTGATTCATGATTTCCAAACGGTTTTGATAACCATGTTCAGTTAGGTACTTACCTAGCCCTAACATGAATGCTTCGTCCATACCAATATTTACCTTACGGGTGCTAAATGCCTTATCTAAAGTTCTAAATAGATTCTCAAGGTATGCATGCGTACGGCTTGATCCAACGAGTAGAATGTCATCTACATCAATCATCTGTTGATATTCTTCATACCGAACAATTTGATTTAGATGCGCTAATGTTTGTACGTATGGTCGTAGTTCAATTCCGTACTGTTGTGCATATGTATCTAACTCTTGAATATCTTTTGTTGTATACGCTCCTCTTTGATAGCCAATATATGGTTCACCATCAATCTTTAACGTATCCTCCATATAGAGTCCTAGAAATGTATATCCCATAAAGGATAAATAACGAATGAACTTCTTTAGCGTTATTATTTTTGGTACTGCATTTCTAGAACAGTCCACCATCACACCTAAATTTTTACAGCACTGATTTCAAAGACATCCTGCATAGAAGTTGTTAAAGCAAGTAGTGCACGATTTCTTTGTGCGATTGATGAATAAGTAATTTCAATTTCATCATCACAAAAATGAATCTGATAACCACTAATATTTTCTTGTTTGAAAACAATCTTTTGTCGATTTAGAAGTACCTGTAACCAGTTATTTTTCCTCTAAAAAGGGATTGCAGATTCAAATTATCTATCATATCTTTCATAATTCCATTATAATTATGATAAGTTGAAAGCGCTTTCTATTAGTTAAAGATTGATGAAAGTACTTTTCTAAATAAACTTACAAAAAATTTTTTTCGTGTAATATAGTGTTATGAATTTATTGTCTAAACTTACATTTTTACCACCATGCAATCAGGTAAATCATTCTTATCAATTTAAGTGGTCTGCCTCGGGTTTTCAATTTGCATTTATTGGTGAGTATATTACATTACAGATAACCAGTCACCATACACTATATGGTCCTGTGATTTTAGCAATCTTTGTGGATGATGAATTATTTCAGAAAATTGATTTAAAAGAAGGAAGTCATGCATATACCATTACATTCTCAAAACGGGAAATTATGCATGTTAAAATTATTCAGATTACCGAACTACAATATGGTTACTTTGAATTAGAAGACCTACAAACCGATGGAGAAATTTCTAAGTGGGATAAGCCATCGAATTCTATCCTTTGGATAGGAGATTCTTTGTCTGCTGGTTATGGTTTAGAAGCAGATACAACACCTCTTGTATTCAATACACATTACGAGGATTGTACGCATGCATATCCTTATATGGTTTCGCAATTATTAAATGTTTTGCCTATCATTGTCGCATATAGTGGCAATGGCATCTTATCTCGCTGGATTCCAGAAACGGAAGATAAGCCAAACGATGAAGATATTTTACCTAGTATATTCCCTTACAACATAAGCGAAAATCCATCTTGGGTGATTATTAACCTAGGCACTAATGACGCATCCTTCACAAGAGGAATTTCCACACGTGAACAACGTTTCCAGGAACTATATATCAATTTCATTCAAAAACTAAAGATAAAGTTCCCTAATGCAAAGTTCCTATTATGTTATGGTCTCATGGAAGAGTCGCTCCTTTCTTCCGTTCAAAAAGTTGCCGTAGAAACATCTAGTCTATTTTTAAGATTTGATACTGCAACTGAAAAAGATGGCTTCTGTTTTGCAAGCCACCCTAATAAAACATCGCATATAAACGCTACACGTACTCTCATCAATTTCATTCGTACACACAACGAGGAAAGCCTATGATTCGAAACATCCGATTAAACACAAAAACCAAGCAGATTATCCAAAGTGTCTACCCAACAATGTCCTCTTTACAACAAAGTATTGCGGATTATTTCCTGGAAAATACTGAGCTTTTAGATTTCTCGTCAAAACGTATTAGTAAGATACTCTATGTCTCTGAACCAACCCTATCAAGATTTGCACAAAAGTGTAACTTTAAAGGTTATCGTGAGTTCATTTATGAATACAGCAGCGACCTTCAAAACTGCGAAATAGATTCATCCGATGAAAACCAGTATATTAAAGAGAATATACAGAATCAGTATTTCGATTCTGTTAAGAAAAAAAGTGTATAGAGATCGCTGCTCAAGATTTTGATCACCTGCAAGGTATTCTAGACCAATCCAGAAAGATATACATTTATGGCGAGGGCTTTGCGGCAACAATTGCAAAATACATTTCAATATCGTTTAATCAATCTTGGTTATGATATTTCTATCATTCCAAATGTAGATTTTCTACAATTACGTTCACATCTCATCCAGCATGACGACTTATTCATCTATATCTCTATGCAGGATGAACCTACAATGGATTCAGTATCCTTTACACATCTGCTAACGCATGAACCTTACGCAATTTATATCGGACAATCAAATACAAAACTAGGAAAAAAACCTACATTTACGGAGTTTTATCAAATTCCAAACGCAAAAGATACAGTCTGTAGCCCATTAATTCCTTTTTATTGTATTCATTGATTTATTGACAAATTATATTCAATTTAAATCCCAAAAATAAAATCGACATAGCATACATAGGCTATATCGATTTTTTTTTTTTAAATACCGTCTTCGGATTCAACTTCTTCGTGCTGAACAAGTTCGAAGCGCATTACTTGAGTCTTACCTGTCTCAATTGTTTGAGCAGCTAAGGAATCAATATCACTTGCGAATCCTCTTGTTAGATTTGCCTCTACAAGCATGCCTAAGTTTGAACCAGATAATACAACAATCTTGTATTGATCTTGTAACTTCATTGCTAGTTCAACAGAAACCTTGAATGGTGAACCACCAACTAAATCAGTGAATACGAGGATTCCATCTGTGCAATCCTTTAAGGAAGCGAAAGCTGCTTCTAATTTCTTTTCGAGATCATCTGTAGAGTCTTCTTGAACGAAATCTACTGCATGATAATGTTCTGGCTTACCACCAATGAGTTCTACTGAACTTGTAAGACCAGTCGCAAAATGACCATGTCCTGTAACAACAATACCAATCATATTATTCCTCCTATTTAGAATATGGATATAAGATTACACCCTTAACAACACGGTTAACCTCGCCTGTTGGACATGGGTTATCCGGTGTGAAGTGATTGCGAATTGACGCAAATAGTGCCATCAATTGTGCAACTATGATAAAATCTAAACCTACAAAGATATTATCCTTCGCTGGTGTATCGAAACAATAATAATAGTTTGCAAGAGATTTGGCTAGTTCACATGGTGCATTGCATACAACCATAATGCGATTTTCTTTACGCTGACCTGACATTTCTTTTAATAGATCAAGTTCATATTGTCTTTGGTATTCACCATCAGAAAGATATAAAACTGTTAATGTTGTGTTATCAATGATGGATTTTGGACCATGGCGGAAGCCTAATGGTGTATCAAACATTGTCACAATCTTACCAGCATTTAATTCTAACATCTTCAATGCGGATTCCTGAGCGATGCCCTTTAGAGTATTTGTACCTAAGTAAACAATTCTTCCGTAGTCGAATGCTCCATCAAATTCCTTGATTGTGGACCAATCTTCTTCAACAAGTTTCTTAGCAGCTGCGATTACTTCTTTGACAGCAGCGACTGTCTCGTCATAGTGATCCAAACTAAAGCAAAGTAATGTTGCTAGATACATATTTGTAAGCTTGATGTCATCGCAAAACTCTTATCCAACGTTTCTGGTGTTAAGTTGATTGCGAGGCAACGGTCACCCTCCGCATTAGCACGCTTGCTTAAAGCACCATCCTTATTACATGTAATAAATAAGTGATAAACATTGTTGCTAACTGCTTCTACAGATTGAATTGCGCCTACTGATTCTGGTGAGTCACCAGAACGACCATAACTAATCAATAAAGTTGGCTTGTTTGGGGATACATAATTCTCTGGTGTAGCTGTTAAGTCTGTTGTAGCATAACTCTTAACTTTATAGTTTAGCTGACGATTTAAATATGAATAGAGTGCATTCCCAACGAATTCACTTGTACCTGCACCTGTCAAAAATTACATCGTAATCTTCTTGGCTAGTAACCTTAGAGATGAATGCTTTGATTTCATCTGCACGAGAGCGTACTTGTTCAATTGTCTTCTCCCAAGTAGAAGGTTGTTGATGAATTTCTGTTGCTGTAAATGTTGCCTTCAATGATGCTAATTCTTCATTTGTATAATTAAATATGGACATTGTTACCTCCTTTTGTACTTATCTTATCTAATCTGTATTATAGCAACCAGAATTTATGATTAGAATAAATTAACTGAAAGATATCAAATCATTATCGAAAAGTATAAGTGTCAAAAGAGATAAATAAAATCAATAGTGCTATGATAAACATAGAAAGTAATTCATGAGGGAATAAAATATGTTTATTAAAAGTAATCGTGTATGGATAGCCGGTGACTTTATTCCAGCTGTCATTGAAATTTCTGAAGGAAAGATTAAAGGGATTTACGCTGCAGATGATCGTACTGCAGATGTAGATTATGGTAATCGTCGTATCGTACCAGGATTTATTGATATCCACTGTCATGGTGCGTATGGCTATGATACAAACTACGCTGAACCTGAAGGACTCAAGAAATGGGCAAAGGGAATCACACATGAAGGTGTTACTGGTTTCCTCTCCACAACAATTACAGAATTAAATCCAGTACTTACAAAGGCTGTTAAAAATGTTGCGGCTGTAAAGCATGAACACGTAGCCGGTAGAGATGGTGCTGATATCATCGGTATTCATTTTGAAGGTCCATACCTTGATATGAAGTACAAAGGAGCACAACCACCAGAAGCAATCGTTCCACCACATGTAGAAGAATTCATTCAGTACCAAAAGGATGCAGAAGGACTCATCAAAGTAATCACTTTGGCACCTGAACACGATCCTGAACTCGCATTAACAAAGTACTGTAGTGCACATAATGTTGCTGTATCAATCGGTCACTCTGGTGCTACATTCCAAGAAGGTATTATTGCTGTCGCAAATGGCGCAAAATCTATTACACATACATACAATGGACAATCTCCATTCAACCACCGTGCAAATGGTGTAACTGGTTTAGCTCTACGTATTCGTGATATGTATAGCGAAGTCATCTGTGACTGCAACCACTCAACTCCTGAAGCACTAAACATTTTCTATAATGCGAAAGGGCAAAGACCATGCAATCATGATATCTGACGCTCTAATGGCAAAGGGATTTGAACCAGGTTCTAAATTTATGTTTGGTGGACATGAAATTGAAATCTATCCAGATGGTAGTGCACACTTAACCGAAAGTGGTAGCCTAGCAGGTTCTACAATGCGTATGAATGAAGGACTTAGAAACCTAGTCGAAAAAGCTGGTGTCCCATTTGACTATGCACTTAACTCAGCAACAATCAATCCTGCAACATTATTAAACATGCATGATCATATCGGTAAACTATGTACAGGATATGATGCAGATATCGTCGTATTAAACGACGACTATAGTGTTGAAGAAACATACTGCAAGGGTATTGCACAGATTCATTAAAAGGGTAACAATATGCCAACAAATCCAAACAAGAAAAAACCATCTATTTTTGATGATGGTAGCCAACAAAAGCGTGGAGCGATTGCAGGAAGAAATATATACATTGATGACAAAGGTCAAACAATCATGTATATCTCTCGCACACAAACAGGCTATATCCTAAAGGAAAAAGATGCGAAGGACTTCAATCTTTACCACAATCGTATCGCCATTGGCATTGCAGTAGCGATGTTACTAATGAGCTTTACAAATGATTGGAGAATCTCCATCATTGCTGGTATTGTACTATTTGCAGTACTACAATATCGCTTTGTAAAAGCTTGGTTACCAACATTGCCACAGATCCCAAACTTCAAACCAAAACAGAAAAAGTCCTTTATTGAAGGACTTGTAGAAACAAATAATAAAGGTCGTTGTATTCTACTTGCGATATTGTATGCGATGTTAGGTATCTTACTTGTAGTAAATGGAATCATTATTAAGAGTGATATCATTATCATTGTCTTTGAAGTAGCTACTATGCTTGCATGTTTATACATGAGTACACAGTACGTTATCGCAATTTCAAAAATGAAATAGTAAAAAATGGGTTGAGGTCATCCTCAACTCATTTTTCATTCGTATCTTTGTGAATTCCTTCAATATAATACTTCTTGGAGTGCTTGGTATAGGGTAGTCATTGCCTGTATATCCTCTTTCGTACTACCCGCAAAAATACTACTTTCAAATATATTCTTTTTAACTCTTGCGATAAAAATTAACTTTTGATGATCTAGATAAATTTCTAATACTGTTTTCATCTTGTTTTGATTGATTGTGACAGATTGTACTTCTCCTTGATATTTTCTACCGCCAACTGAATCAATCAAAAATGGTCTTTTCACTAACCTGTACTGTATATTTGCGGATACAATATCGTTTTGACTAAACTCATGATTGAAAAAAACCGATGATTACACCCACTATCGCAACCCAACCAAATCCTGTGAATGATTTTGATAAGGGGTGATAGTCAGGTATGAAATACCACATAACAGCTCCCAAAATAGATGTCGGTAACATGAGTGCAGCAGGAAAACAAATTCCCATTATCATTTCATCATGTGGTTCACTTTGCATAAAATTGATATTCTCTCATACATTCAGAATACTCTTATCATTATTTTTCAATATCATTATCACGATATCGTACTTACATCACTATCTTATGTACTGATCCTTTTCCAACGATAAAGAACCGAACTTAATCGGTTCTTTCTATGCTTACTTTGTAAAGTATTCAACTGCTGCCTTAAATAACAACTGCTGGTTTTCGATATCTGGTACGTTCTTATAAAGGTTATCACCGTTACGTTCAGAGTGTCCCATCTTACCAAGGATACGTCCATCTGGTGACGTAATTCCCTCAATCGCATAGACAGAATCATTTGGATTGAAATGGACATCGGATGTTGGCTGTCCTTCAAAGTCAACATACTGTGTCGCAATCTGACCATTATCAATCAAGGTTTGGATGACATTATCTTTTGCGACGAATCTTCCTTCACCATGGCTAATCGCGACAGTATGAATATCTCCAACATTCATATATTTCATCCAAGGTGATTGATTACATGCAACTCTCGTCTTAACAAGCTTAGATTGGTGTCTTCCGATTGTATTAAATGTCAGTGTTGGGCGGAATTCATCCGGTTCCATAATCTTGCCGTATGGCACAAGTCCAAGTTTTACAAGAGCTTGGAATCCGTTACAGATACCAATCATTAAACCTTCTCTATGGTTGAGCAAATCCTCCACAGCTGCTTTTACCTTTGGATTACGGAAGAAGGAAACGATAAACTTTGCAGAACCATCTGGTTCATCACCACCTGAGAAACCACCTGGAAGTGCGATAATCTGGCTACGACCAATCGCATCCACAAATCGTTCTACACTATCTTCAATATCTTGTGCAGTTAGATTCTTGATTACAAAGATTTCGGTTTCAGCACCCTCACGCTTAAATGCACGTGCAGTATCATATTCACAGTTCGTGCCTGGGAATACAGGAATTAAAACATGTGGAGTTTCAACGGTATAACTTGCATGCATATCAAATCTACGCTCTACAGATACAGGTTTGATTTCCTTTTCACTCTGCTTAATATTGCAAGGATATACTGGTTCTAGTTTTAGCTTCATAGCGTGTTTGTAATTCATCTAAGGAGATTGTTTCATCCTTTGTACGTAATTCAAACTCACCAATTGTCTTACCGAGCAGTTCAAGGTCTTCAATCTCTTTCATCTGTCTCTAATAAGAATCCTCCATAACACTTCTTAAAGAGTCGATTGATATTTACATCTTCTTCTAATACAAAACCAATACGATTACCCAGACTACACTTGAGAAGTGCTTCTGCTGTGCCACCATGCTCAAGTGCACAAGCAGACTTCACACAACCTAAGTTGATTAATGAATAAACCTTATCAAATACTTCACGTACACTTGTAAAGTCTACAATTCCATTCTCATCATATTCTGGCATCACTGCATAGATGTAATGATCTTTTGCCTTCCACTCATTTGTGACAATTCGAGAAGCTTTCGCAGTGGATACCGCAAAGGCAATGAGTGTAGGTGGAACATCGATATCTTCAAATGTTCCTGACATGGAATCTTTGCCACCGATAGCAGCTACTTCTAATTCTGCTTGCGCTTTGAGTGCACCTAGTAAAGTGCCGCAAATGGCTTACCCCACTTCTCTGGATTATCTCCAGTACGTCCAAAGTATTCTTGGAATGATAACCATGCATGTTTAGGGTCAATACCAGCCGCAACAAGTTTTGACATCGCCTCAATGACTGCAGCCATTGCGCCCTTATATGGTGATAAAGACGATAGTTCTGGGTCATAGCCATAGGCCATGAGTGATGCAGTATCTGTTTCACCATCTAATACTGGAATCTTAGCAGCCATTACTTGGCTTGGTGTCATTTGATATTTACCACCAAATGGCATACATACGGTACCACTACCAATCGTAGCGTCAAAGCGTTCAGCCAATCCTTTTTGACTACAGATATTTAAATCTTCTACAAGCTTATCCATACCTGCACGAAGACTTTCTACTTGAACCTCTTCTTCTGGTTGATCTTCACCAACCACAACAGATGTATGTCTACTTGCTCCATTTGTATTTAAGAACTCACGAGAGATATTTACAATTTCTTCTCCCTGTAAGGTCATAATCATACGTGGTTCTTCAGTCACTTCTGCTACGATTGTTGTCTCTAGATTTTCCATGCTTGCAAGTTCTTGGAACTTCTCGGCATCTTCTTTTCTTACTACAACAGCCATACGTTCTTGTGATTCACTGATTGCTAGTTCTGTACCATTTAAACCTTCGTATTTTTTTGGAACTTTATTTAAATCAATCAATAATCCATCTGCCAGTTCACCAATGGCTACCGCTACACCACCTGCACCAAAGTCATTACAACGTTTGATGAGTTTGGCAGCTTCTGGATTACGGAATAATCTTTGTAGCTTACGCTCTTCCGGTGCATTACCCTTTTGAACTTCAGCCCCACAACTTTCTAATGATTCAATATTGTGCGACTTTGAAGAACCTGTTGCACCACCACAACCATCACGTCCTGTGCGCCCACCTAATAAGATAACTACATCCTCGGGTTCTGGTCTTAAACGGACAACGTTTTCTTCTGGTGCTGCTGCTATGACAGCACCAACTTCCATACGCTTTGCAACATATCCCGGATGATAAATCTCACGTACTAATCCTGTTGCTAGGCCAATCTGATTACCGTAGGAACTATATCCAGCTGCTGCAGTCGTCACAATTTTACGCTGTGGCAGTTTACCCTTCATTGTTTCGTTAATTGGTTTCAATGGGTCCGCAGCACCTGTTATGCGCATTGCTTGATATACATAACTGCGTCCTGAAAGTGGATCACGAATTGCACCACCAAGACAGGTTGCTGCCCCACCAAATGGCTCAATTTCCGTAGGATGGTTATGTGTTTCGTTCTTAAACATGAGTAACCAATCCTGATCTTCACCATTTACATCAACCTTAATCTTGACGGAACATGCATTAATTTCTTCTGACTCATCTAAATCTGTTAACTTCCCATATTTCTTTAATGCCTTAGCTCCCAATTGTACCTAAATCCATTAAGCATACTGGCTTTGGTGTACGACCTTCGTAAATATGATTACGCAAATTTAAGTAGTTTAGATAAGTGTCTTTTACATATTCAGGTTGAATCTCTACATCATCAATAACAGTATGGAATGTTGTATGACGACAATGGTCTGACCAATACGTATCGATGACACGTACTTCTGTAATTGTTGGGTTTCTACATTCAATTTTTTGGAAGTATTCTTGCATAAACTTGAGATCTTCTAAATCCATCGCAAGTCCATGTTCCTTTAGAAATTTCTTTAAGCCTTCTTCATCAAGTTCGATAAAACCATCAATCACCGGTGGAAGTTCTGGTGTTTCAAAAGACATGATAATCGTCTCTGGTTTCTCTAAACTTGCAATACGAGCCTCCACTGGATTAATCAGAGTCTCTTCAATCAATTTCTTTTCATCATCTGTAAGTTTGCCTTTGATGTAATACAGACGCGCTGTTTTTACAGTAGGTTTTTGTTTCATGGAGCTAAGTTGAATACACTGTGCACAAGAGTCTGCACGTTGATCAAACTGTCCGGGTAAGTATTCTGTCGCAAGAATATATTCATCATAATCTGGTGTAGGTGCTTCTTCTTCATAGAAGAAATCTACTTGAGGTTCTGAAAGAATCGTATACTTTGCGGCAATGTAATCTTCCTCATCTACATTTTCTAAATCATAGCGATTTAAAACACGTACAGCTTCAACATTTTGGTTGCGTAATGCAACGTGTAAATCATTTAATATGGATTTCGCTTCTACTGCATATGCAGGTTTCTTTTCCACAAACAACGGAATACTGTCATTGTTTTACCACCTTTCTGCCGATATCTGTACGATAGTGCATATCTGTAAACTGTATTTCTTTGATCTTTTCATATGAGATTCGAAGTGCTTCTTCTAGTGTATCGCCAACCGCACTTACACCTAGTACACGTCCACCATTTGTATAGTACTTGCCATCTCTACATGCAGTACCTGCATGATAAATGGTTACACCTTCAACTTGTCCATAGTCATCTAAACCGCTAATTTCATATCCTTTATGATATTTCTGTGGATATCCACCACTTGCTAGGATGACACAAGCACATGCTTTATCTTCCCATTCAATCATTAGTTCTGATAATTTCTCATCGTGGACTGCACGCATGATAGTTAATAAGTCTGTCTTTAATAGAGGTAATACAACTTGTGTCTCTGGGTCTCCAAAGCGGCAGTTGTATTCCACAACTCTTGGCCCTTCTGGTGTTAACATCAAGCCAAAGTATAGACAGCCCTTGAACGGTCTTCCTTCCTGTTTCATCGCTTCAACGGTTGGTAGGAAGATTGTCTTCATGCATGTATCCGCAATTTCTTTTGTATAGAATGGGGATGGTGCTATGGTACCCATACCACCAGTATTCAATCCTTCATCATTATCTAGTGCACGTTTATGATCCATGGAAGATACCATTGGTACTACAACATGTCCATCTGTAAAGGCTAGTACAGATACTTCTGGACCTGTCATAAATTCTTCTATAACGATTTGTTTACCAGCTTGTCCAAAAGCTTGATCAACCATTAATTCATTGACTGCTTGAACTGCTTCCTCTTCTGTCTGTGCAATCAATACACCTTTACCAAGGGCCAAGCCATCAGCCTTTAAGACCGTTGGATAACGGTTCTCCGTGCGAATGTAGTTTATTGCTTCTTGAGCATCAGAGAATACTGCATAACCAGCTGTTGGTATCTGATACTTTTTCATTAAGTTTTTCGCAAATACTTTTGATGATTCAATGATTGCCGCATTTGCGTTTGGTCCAAAACAAGGAATTCCTTCCATTTCAAGAATATCGACCATCCCCATCGCAAGAGGATCATCTGGTGTTACCACACAGAAATCAACCTTCTCATTTTTAGCAAGTTCTACCATATTTGCTAAATCGATTGCACTGACATTAATGCACTTGGCATCTGCCGCAATACCACCATTGCCAGGTGCACAGATAATTTCTTCAATCGTAGGATTCTCTTTTAGTTTACGTATGATTGCATGTTCACGACCACCGGAACCAATTACCAAAACCTTCATAGACTATCTCCTCTTAGTGGTGGAATAAACGTACTCCATTACATACCATGACAATATCGTACTTGTCACAAGTATCAATCACATGGTCATCACGAATGGAACCACCTGGTTGTACTACATATTTCACACCACTCTTGTGCGCTCTTTCAATATTATCTCCAAATGGGAAGAACGCATCAGAACCTAGTGCAACATTACTCTGCTGTTTGATCCAATCCTGCTTTTCCTCTCTTGTAAATACAGATGGTTGTTCTGTAAAGAATTGCTGCCATGCACCATCCTGTAATACATCTTCATAATCTTCTGAAAGATAGATATCGATTGTATTATCTCTATCTGCTCTTCGAATATCTTCTTTAAACGGTAAGTTCAACACTTTCTCGTGTTGACGTAACCACCAGTTATCTGCCTTACTTCCTGCAAGTCTTGTGCAGTGAATACGAGATTGTTGACCAGCACCTACGCCAATAACTTGTCCATCCTTTGCATATACAACAGAGTTGGATTGTGTATACTTCAGTGTAATCAAGGCAATCAATAGGTCTAGCTTTGCTTGTTCTGTAAGTTCTGTATTCTTTGTCACAAAATTTGTAAGTAACGATTCATCGATATGTACATTATTTCTACCTTGTTCAAAGTAAATTCCAAACACTTGTTTTCGTTCAATCTCTTCTGGAACATACGTTGGATCGATTTGAATGACAGCGTAATTACCCTTTTTCTTTTCTTTCAAGATTTCTAGCGCTTCTTCCGTATATCCTGGTGCGATAACACCATCAGATACTTCTTTCTTTAATAGTAATGCTGTATCTTTATCACAAATATCAGATAAAGCCGCAAAATCACCATAAGAACTCATACGATCTGCGCCACGTGCTCTTACATATGCACATGCAAGCATAGATAATTCTTCATCACCAGTAAAATAAATTTTTCTTTCTACTTCACTAATGGTGTTCCAATTGCGGCACCTGCAGGACTAACATGCTTGAAACTTGCGGCACTTGGATATCCTGTCGCTTCTTTAAGTTCCTTAACAAGTTGCCAACTATTTAAGGCATCTAGGAAATTGATATATCCAGGCTTACCATTCAAAACAGTTACTGGTAACTCTTGATCATTTATGTAAATGCGTGCTGGTTTCTGATTTGGATTACAGCCGTACTTTAATGCGATTTCTTTTGTCATAAATGCCTCTCCTATTGGTTCTTATTAAAGATGATTGTTTTTACTTCATCACTGCCCGGTTCAATCTGTGTTACATATAGTGAAATCTTATTATCTTCATTTAAACTTTCCCACACATGTTGTGCATATGTTTCAAAAGATTCTTTAACTAACTTAACGAGTACTGGTTCACCTTCAAATGAAGGAAGTGGGTTTTCATCATTTTGATATGTATGAATAATACGTCCATATCCCGGTAACTCATCTGTATAGTCAAAGAAGTAACGACGCGTACTATCCGGATTACCTTCTGCACTCTTTAAGATTGACATCTGATAGTTAAATCCATTTATCACTGCAGAAATACGTGGTGTATAGTTTGGTTCATCTGGCTCAAATGTACGTAGACGTAAAGCTTCCTCAAAAGTTTTACCTGCCTGCATGTTTTCATAGATTGTATCTGTTTGATCACCATTTGTGACAATCAATGTATTTTCTAATTTTCTAACTGGAGAATAGATAATCAAAGAAGGGTCTACTAATTTTGTAATATCATACGCTTCTGTACGAATACCATCCTCTGTTTTCTGTAAAGATTCGATTTCTACTATTCTCACTACGTCCCATAATGAAGTATGCGATACGCATCTTTCTGCCACATGGTGTACGTGCAATTACAATTCCTCTTCCAGGATAGCTTTTACTTCCTAGGTATTCATATAAGTCTTTTGCCTGCATGTTATTTCCCTTCTATCTCTTTCGCAATCATTTCCGTAGCTTGTGGTAATAATATCCACTCAGCTTCTTCCATGACCCTTTGTTGTAGTGTTTCTGGTGTATCAAATGGCAAGATATCTACTGCTTTTTGGAGTAGGATCTTTCCACCATCTGGTATTTCATTCACGATGTGTACAGTAGCACCTGTAACTTTTACACCATATGCAAGTGCTGCTTCATGTACTTTTAATCCATAGTATCCTTTCCCACAGAAGGAAGGAATCAAAGATGGGATGAATATTGATGATACGATTTGGATATGCACGAATAATTGTCTCATCCAAAATCGAAAGATATCCTGCTAGTACAATCATATCAATTTGATATGATTGCAATTGCTGTAATATTGCATTCGAAAATTCTTCTTGTGTTACATAATCACGCTTTGCGATAACACAGTGTTCTATTCCTGCTTGTTCAGCACGTTGTAATGCATACACATCTGGTTTTGATGAAATGACTAGTTTTATCTTACCATGTTGTAATACTTTCCCTTGTGCATCGATCAGTGCTTGTAGGTTTGTTCCTCCACCTGAGACAAGTACTGCAATATTAATCATTCGTGGATAACGACCGAATGGTCGCCCTCTTCCATGACTCCAATCTGATATGCCTCTACACCACTCTCTTTCAGAATAGATATTGTCTTTTTCAACATCTTCTGGGGATACAATCACTACCATACCAATTCCCATGTTGAAGGTATTAAACATATCATGTTCAGGAATATTTCCTTTTTCTTGTAATAAGTTAAAGATTGGTAAGATTGGCCAACTGCCCTTTGTGATACTTGCGTTTAGTGTTTCGTTATATGCACGAGGTAAGTTTTCATAGAAACCTCCACCTGTGATATGTGCGATAGATTTAACATTTACTTCTTTTAATACATGCAGTACAGGCTTTACATAAAGTCTTGTAGGTGTCAATAACGTTTCACCTAATGGCTTTCCTAATACATCTGCGTAGTCTTGTAATGTAGTACCCTGCATCAATATTAAAAACTTTACGAACAAGAGAGAAACCATTGGAATGTACTCCACTAGATGCTAGGCCAATCATAACATCTCCTACTTTTACATTATTTTTATCAAGAATCTTTTCTTCATCTACGATACCAACTGTAAAACCAGCAAGATCATATTCATCTTCTGGGTAGAATCCTGGCATCTCTGCCGTCTCTCCACCAATGAGTGCACAGCCACTTTCAACACATCCATCTGCGACACCCTTGACAATTTCTGCTATCTTTTCAGGTTTATTTTTTCCACATGCAATATAGTCTAAGAAGAAGAGTGGTTGTGCACCTGCACATACAACATCATTGACACACATCGCAACACAATCGATACCGACTGTATCATGTTTATCTAACAACATCGCAAACTTTAGCTTTGTGCCAACACCATCTGTACCAGATACAAGTACTGGTTTCTTCATGCCAGTCATATCTGGCGCAAATAATCCACCAAAACCACCGATGGAATCTAATACACCTGATGTAGTAGTACGAGATACATGTTTCTTCATCAGTTCTACTGCTTGATATCCAGCAGTTACATCAACACCTGCAGCCTTATAAGCATCACTATAACTCTTCGTCATGTTTGCTCTCCTTCTTTTCGATTTTCATTTCAAATTTTGATTTTTCAGAATGCTTAGGGATTGGTGCAGGATACTTCTCTGTAAAACATCCTGTACAAAAATCACAATTCGCATCCGATGCCATCTTCTTTACACCATCTACACTAAGATATCCTAAGGAATCTGCACCGATAGATTTACATATTTCTTCTAAGTTCATTTGACATGCAATCAAGTTCTGTTTGGAATCAATATCTGTTCCAAAATAACATGGTGAGATAAATGGTGGTGCTGATACACGTACGTGTACTTCTGTAGCACCTCCATCACGTAATAGTTTAACAATACGAGCACTAGTCGTTCCACGTACGATGGAATCATCCACCATGATGACACGTTTACCCTTTACAACAGAAGAAACCACATGAAGCTTCATATTTACTGCATTTTCACGCTGTCCTTGTGTTGGTTGGATAAATGTACGTGCAATATAACGATTCTTGATAAAGCCCATACCATAAGGAATACCTGATTCCTCCGCATAACCTTGTGCAGCATCTAATCCAGAATCAGGTACACCAATGACAACATCTGCTTCTACTGGATGTTCTTTAGCTAGGATACGACCTGCATTACGTCTAGCCTCATGTACTGGCTGATGTTGGAGAATCGAATCACTACGTGCAAAATACACATATTCAAATACACACATATGAGGCTTTTCCTTACAGTGTGTCCGGATAGAATGCTCGACACCATCATGATCGATTACAACAATTTCTCCCGCATCAAGATCACGAACATAATCCACACCTACAGTCGCAAATGCGCATGTCTCAGATGCAAATACGATTCTTCCGTCTTTGTCTTTTCCCATCACCAATGGACGGAATCCCTTTTTATCTCTTACTGCAATTAGCTTTTCAGGCGACATCACAACAAGGCTATATGCCCCTTCAATACGATTCATTGTATTTTCAATTGCCTTTTCAATCGAAGATGTCTTCAATCTTTCTTGGATGATAATATAACAAATAATTTCAGAGTCATTAGTTGTATGGAAGATTGCGCCCTTGCGCTCTAACTCTTCACGTAGCTCAGCAGCGTTGGTTAAGTTTCCATTGTGTGCAATCGCTAGTTGTCCTTTAATATGGCGAACCAGTAAAGGTTGTGCATTCGTATGATTAACCGTACCAAATGTTGAATATCTGGTATGACCAATCGCCATCTGACCCTTACCTAGTTTATCTAGTTCATGTTGATCAAAGACTTCACGAACTAAACCCACATCTTTATGTGCTGTGATAACCCCACGGTCATTGACCGCAATACCACAACTTTCTTGTCCACGATGTTGCAAGGCAAATAAACCATAGTAAGTATCGGATACTACATCACTCACCATATTTCTGTCGTAAATGCCGAAAACACCACACTCCTCATGAATCATATCCTGCATGTTCTCTCTCCTATATTTATAATGCCTGTACTTTTTCTTGAAGTTCTTGATCTTTCACTAATACTGCTGCGCTTTGTTTCTGACGAATTTCTAATACTTTCTTTGCAAGTTCTTCATCACCGACAGCTAAGATTTGTGCCGCTAAATACGCTGCATTTTTTGAACCATCAATCGCAACTGTCGCAACTGGGATACCACTAGGCATCATAACTGTAGACAATAATGCATCTACACCTTCTAATACATTGGACTTCAGAGGAACTCCGATAACTGGTAGCGTTGTATGTCCTGCCACTACACCTGCTAAAGCAGCTGCCATACCAGCTCCTGCAATAATGACACCAAAGCCATTATCCTTTGCATTTGTGGCAAACTCCGCAACCTTTTCTGGTGTACGATGCGCAGAATATACATGTACTTCTACTGGAATTTCAAATTCCTTTAACACTGAAACTGCCTTTGACATCACACCGAAGTCACTATCACTACCCATTAAAATCGCTACTTTTTTCATCTTTTCTTCCTCCGTTTTCTGTTAAAACAAAAAATCTGTGGAGACTCCTCCACAGACTGTATTCAAAAAGTATTCTTTCCACATTTTTGGGCGCAGAAAACAGCCATCAAAAATGTTTTTGTCGAAGCATCGACAATATATTCTATTGTTCGGAGAGTCACAACACCTAAAGCCATAGCCCCATCCTTCCTGCCCTAAAGACATCCGTTACCAAACTATAAAACACGCTACTATCATAACAAATAGGAACTAGAAGTAAAGACGAAAAATAGAATAAAACAAGAATTATTGTAAAACTCCTACATGACTCTACGCTTTTTGTAAAAAGTTACGGTAAGTAAGTGAAATAAAGATTGCACCAAGTGGTGCTGTCACTAGGATTGCAGTAACTGCAGCTGTTAGAATCAACTCCCCACTAGCAAGCCCTGCCTCTAACGCAAGTCCTCCAATCGCTGCTTGTACCGTTGCCTTTGGAATATAGGCAATCATCGTAAATATCTTCTCTTTTGAATTGAACTTTGTTTTCATAACACTCAGATATACACCAACCATACGAAATAGTAGAGCTAAGATAATGACCACCAAAACAACTGGTCCAAAGGATAATGCATAATCAATTCTTACGCTTGCGCCTACTAAGGCAAATAAGAAGATTTCAGCTGGCTGCCATAACTTTGCAAGAACAGCAGAATATTTATCTGCCATCTCTGGTTTGATATGACGTATCGCTGCCGTCATTGCCATAATAGCAAGTAAACCCAGAGAATCCCACAACACCTGTCATCATCCTTTCGATTGTAATGAGTACCATTCCAATCGCAAACATGCTTGCAAGTTCAATCCCTGTAGATAACTTCAACAATCGATAGAACTTACAAAGTACATACCCTATTACAATTCCAGAAATAATTCCAAATAAGATTGATGTTGGAATGCGTAATAAGGATAATGCATTAAATTCTCCACTCTTAGCAAGTGTTAATAATGAAGTAAATAATACGATAACATACACATCATCCATCGAAGCACCAGCCATGATCAGTTGAGGAATACCTTCTTTTGTGCCATATCCTTCATCCATCAACTTTAACATGAGCGGCACAACCACAGCTGGCGATACTGCAGCTAATACAGTTCCAAGAATTGCGGCATTCAAGAGATCTAAATGCAGAAAGATTGGTGCTAAAATCATCAGTCCCAAAATCTCAAAACTTGCTGGAACAAAACACATTAGTAAAGCAGATGGTCCAACCTTCTTTAAATCCGAGATCTTTAAATTCAAGCCTGCACGCATCAAGATAATCATTAGCGCAATCTGTCGAATGTCAGATGAAATCTGAAAGGTTGTTGTATCAATCACATTGAACACAAATGGTCCTAATATGATTCCCGCCAGTAAATACCCTAATAGATTTGGTAACCCTAGCTTACGCATAATCATTGCAAAAACTACACCAACTAAAATAATCATCGCAAAACTAAATAACATAACTCTATCTCCTTATATAGAAAAAAATGCTGATGCCCGTAACAAAAAGAAGTTACAGGAGTTATCAGCACTTATCGCGGTTTAGATTTATAATCTTGGAAAACCCCATTTCCGTCAGAAATTATAGTTCCGATTTATTACTTTGTCAAAATAGAAATCGATATTGAATATTGAAAATTACGGTTGAAGTGCGAATAGTTGGTATCGCAAATATTAATAATTACTGATTGAAAGTTAATATAGTTTACACTATCTCCTCAATCCATATTTTTGCTTCTCATAGATTTTATATTATCATTTTGATATACTCATATTGATTTTGAATGGATGACTCAGAATGTATTACGAGCCCTACTAATAATTTAACTAAAACATTGGCTGGAGAACTAAAATGAATAATTTACATGAACAAACAAAGCTAAAAGCATTTATTAAACGCTGGGAAAATAGAGGAAACGAAAAGGCAAGATAGTCAGTCTTTTTGGTTAGATCTACTTCAATCTGTTTATGAAATAGAAAACCCAATCGAATATATAACTTTTGAAGATAAAGTAATGCTTGACCATACTAGTTTCATAGATGGCTTTATTGATAAGACAAAAGTATTAATTGAACAAAAAGGTTCTGATAAAGACCTTAATAAAGCAATAAAACAATCTGACGGAACTTTCCTTACCCCGTTTTCAACAAGCTAAAGCGTTATTCTGCTAACTTACCTTATTCTCGACGTCCACGATGGATTGTCACCTGTAATTTCAGAGAGTTCTTTGTTTACGATATGGAACAACCAAATGGTGAACCTAAAGTCATTAAGCTTACCGATTTAGATAAAGAAGCTTATCGTTTAGAATTTTTGATTGACAAGACCAATGAACATGTTGAAAGAGAAATGAAGGTTTCAATTGAAGCTGGAGAGATTGTTGGAGAAATTTACGAAAGTCTTCTCAAGCAGTATATTAATCCTGATAGTCCTGAAAGCCTTCATGCAATTAATCAACTTGTTGTACGTTTAGTTTTTTGCTTATATGCAGAAGATGCTGGAATATTTGGACATAAGATGATGTTCCATGATTATCTCGCTCGCTTTAATAGTCATGATTTTCGTCGAGGCTTGATTGATCTTTTTTCTATCTTAGATACTCCAATTGAAAATCGTGATCCATACTTAGATAAAGCACTTCTTGCATTTCCATACGTCAATGGGGGAATGTTTGCCGAAAATAATATAGAAATTCCGAACTTTACAGATGACCTACGCAAATTGATTTTAGAGCATGCTTCTTCTAGTTTTGACTGGTCAAATATAAGCCCAACAATTTTTGGTGCGGTATTTGAATCAACACTAAACCCAGAAACACGCCGAAGTGGTGGAATGCACTACACTTCTATCGAAAATATCCATAAAGTTATTGATCCTCTTTTCCTAGATGATTTGAAAGTTGAGTTGAATAAGATTCGTCAGTTTAAGCAATATAAAATAATTGAACAAAAAGCCAAACAGTTTCAAGAAAAACTCTCTAGTCTTACATTCTTTGATCCAGCTTGTGGCTCAGGGAACTTCCTAACAGAAACTTACATATCTCTGCGACGACTAGAAAATGAGGCAATTAAGCTTTATATGGGGGATGCAGTAGCATTAGATGTTGGACAAGATCTTGTTAAAGTTAAATTAAATCAATTCTATGGTATCGAGATTAATGACTTTGCAGTATCTGTTGCTAAAACTGCTCTTTGGATTGCAGAAAGCCAAATGTTAGAAGAAACCAAAGATATTGTATTCTCAAATATTGATTTCTTGCCACTAAGTCTTACACCAATATTGTTGAAGGAAATGCTTTAGAAATTGACTGGGAAAACAGTAGTGCCTAAGGACAAACTTAGCTATATTATTGGGAATCCTCCTTTTATTGGTGCCAGACTAATGAGTAAAGAACAAAAAGAATAGTCTATTATCAGTTTTTGATGGACATAATGGTGTGGGGAATCTTGATTTTGTATGCGGCTGGTATATTAATTGTGCAATAAATTATTCATGGTACTGATAGTCATGTCGCATTTGTATCCACCAATTCTATTACTAGGGGAACAAAGCTTTCTATCCTTTGGAAAATACTCATGGAAGAATTTGATATCAAAAATAAATTTCGCTTATCAAACATTCCAGTGGACGAGTGAAGCAAAAACAAAAATAGCGACAGTATATTGCATTATCATAGGATTTTTAGATAAACTCATAATAATGATCAAAAAGTTACTTTTCGACACGTCTAACTAAACTAATAAGGTTGATAATATTAATCGTTATTTAGTTGATGCTCTAATGTATTTATTGAAAAATAGTACTCAGCCTATATCAGAATGTAAATAAAATGGTATTCAGTAGCATGCCCTAATGACGGTGGATAAGTAACTATTCTAGATGAAGAAAAATAATATTGTTCAGAGATACCCTGAATCAGAGAAATTTTTTTCAAAAAGAATATATGGGGGCACAAGAATTTATTAATAATAAAATACGTTGGGCGTTATGGTTATATCAAACATCACCTTCAGAATGGAGAAAATCCACCGATTGCTGAAGCGTTAAAAATGTACAGAAAATCGATCTAGTTCTAAACGAGAATCAACAAAGAAATTAGCAGATATACCTTACCTATTTGGAGAAAATAGACAACCAGAAGGTGCTTATTTACTGGTTCCAAGAGTTTCTTCAGAGAATAGAAGATATATACCAATGGGCTTTATGGATGCTGATGACTTAGCAAGTGATGCAGTACAAATAGTACCTGATGCTACTTTGTATGATTTTGGTATTCTAACCTCCAATGTCCATATGGCATGGATGCGTACAGTTGCCGGGCGTCTTAAGTCTGATTATCGTTATTCAGCTAAGATAGTTTACAACAACTTTCCTTGGCCAAAAGTGACAGAAACTCAAAAAGATAAGATTTCTAAAACAGCTAAAGCTATTATTGATGCACGTGCACTATATCCAGAGAGCTCATTGGCCGACCTCTATGATGAGTTAACCATGCCAGTCGAACTTAGACGAGCTCACCAGGCTAACGATAAAGCAGTTATGGAAGCTTATGGTATGACAAAAATCGTAGACGGGAAGAAAACTTGGTTAACTGAAAGTGAAACAGTAGCAAGACTATTTGAGATGTATGAAGAGATAACAAAATAGGTCTATTTTTAGTAGTTCTTTGGAAGCTTTAATTGGAAGCTTAACTAAAAATAACAATATTATCATCACTGATTGAAAAAGAATGTTGATTAGTCAACATTCTTTTTAGTTTAAAATAATTCTCTACATTAGAAATAGGAATACTAATGATGTAATAAATATTTATTATAGTAATGCCTGGTTTAACATCCAGATTGTCTTAGCATAAGATGCGATAAATTCATCCATCTTCGCAGATACAAGGTAGTTATTTCTCAGCATCTGCAGCTTCCTTGATTTCTGTAACACTCTTTAATAGGTACTGATAGTCTGGTAATAATTCAGAATATAAAGTCTTCACACTTGTTACGTATGCATCTGTACCTTCTTCAATTTTTGCATTTGCAAGGAATTCCTTTAATGTTGAAACTGGCTTACCACCATTCATTAAGATTAATTCACCAACTGTATCAACCTGTGGTAATACAGCATCATATAAATTCTCAAGTTCTGGGTGAATCTGGAAGAATGACTGTCCACTTACATACCAGTGCTTATTTTGTAATTTGTGATAGAAAACGACTAAGTCGGATAATAATACATTTAATTTGTTGTTCATAATTTATAATCTCCTTTTCAATATTTTCTACAGCTGTATCAGCTGACATTGATAGTATATAATCATTTATATATGTACAATAGTATTATTTAGTCATAAAAATAGTATAATATTATCAACATAAGGAGAATAAATATGATGAACTTTGAACTTCCACTCATCATTGAAGATGAGGAATATAATATACAATCTCAAGATGAACTATCACATTGGCATAATTCATTTGAGTTGATTGAAGTTGTAGAAGGTAAATTCTACTGTACTGTGGATGGATCCCAATTTCTAATCAGTCAGGGTGATATCTGTATTATCAACCGCAACAAAGATGCATCACATCTGCAATGAAAAGAAAACAAATCTCAAATGTAGAAAACGCACAATTATCTTCAATCCAGATTATTACATCAAAGACCAACATATCTATGAGAAATATATTTGTCCACTATTAGAAAAAGATGCCTTTGCACATATTCAATTCCACATGGATAAAGGTATTGGTCTAGATGTTTATACACTTATGAAAGAACTTGAAATTCTACAGCGCGAAAAACCGGTAGGCTATGAAATGGAGGAGTATGCCTTAATTTATCGTATCCTTCGTTGTTTATATATGGCATATGAGTACGGCCGTCAGACGATACCTTCTACTTATGACACAAATATACAAATCCAACGAAATATGACTAGTTATATCCATGAGCACTATGGTTCAAAGATAGGTTTAGAAGATATTGCGGATGCTGGACAAGTTAGTAAGAGTACCTGTATTCGTTTGTTTCACAAGTATACTGGTAAATCTCCAATCGACTTCTTAAATAGTTATCGTCTGCAGATGAGTGCTGAAAAGTTAGTCACAACTTCCGAACAAATTACAGAGATTGCTTATTCTTGTGGGTTTGGTCAGCCTAGTTACTTCAACCGTCTATTCTTAAAAGAATATAATATGACACCAAACCAATACCGCAAAACACATGCACGCATGAAGAGTTAACTAGTATATCTGGTTATATGATTTTCTATCAATCTGGTAATTTTCTCTTTTCTAGTATCTTCTATAATGAGATTTATAGACGAGGAGATTTCTCATGAAGAAAATTGTGACAATGCAGGATATATCCTGTGTAGGAAAATGCTCATTAACAGTTGCTTTACCTGTACTATCTGCGATGGGTATTGAAACTGCTGTTATTCCAACTGCCGTACTTTCAACACATACCATGTTTCAAGGTTTTACCTTCCATGATTTAACCAGTGAAGTAAATCCAATACTCGCTCACTGGCAAAAAGAAGGCTTTACATTCGATGGAATCTACACAGGATATCTTGGTTCCTTCGAACAAATTGATCTTGCAAAAAAGATATTTGAAGAATTTGGAACACATGCTCTTCGTATCGTAGATCCATGTATGGCGGATAATGGAAAACTATACACAGGATTTCGATATTCCATTTACTAAGAAGATGCGTGATTTATGTGCTATCGCAGACATCATCGTACCAAACCTCACAGAAGCTTCCTTCTTATTAGACATTCCATATCAGGAAAACTATGATGAAGACTATATCAAACATGTATTACGTCAATTAACAGACCTTGGCTGTCATACCGCAATTATCACCGGTGTAACATTTGAACCAGGCCGTATCGGTGCGTATGCATATGAAAAGGATACAGATACATATACAACATACTTCAATAAGGAAGAACCACAACACTTCCACGGTACAGGTGATATTTGGGCAAGTACCTTCAGCGGTGGTCTTTTACAAGGTTTATCCCTACTACAAGCAATGACACTTGCCTGTGACTATGTTAAGGAATCTATCCACAAAACATTGGAAGAAGAAAATCATAATATCTATGGTGTTAACTTTGAACAAGCAATGCCATTCCTAATTACATCATTACAGAAATACAAAAAGGAACTCTAGTTCCTTTTTTCATGCAAGCATATTATTTACGCATCTTCTTTCGTACACGATTGATATGTCTTTCAAAGCTTCCATTCTGTATTAACTCCGCAACGATATACTGCATTAGTGTTGAAACTGTATTGGAGCGAAAAGAGATTCTGTCTTGAAACTCCTTTAGGTTCTTCTTTGGTAATATCATATATCCAATACGAACAGATGGTGCGATGGTATTGGAAAAAGTATTTAGATAGATTACTTGTTCATCATCTAATGCATATAGTGTTTCTCTACCATTCATCCCTAAGGTATATTCAGAATCATAATCATCTTCTACGATCCATGCATGATTTTCTTTTGCCCAGTGGATATATTGTTTTCTCTTGTTGATATCTGTTGTACTACCTGATGGATAACTATGATATGGCGTCACATGTAATACATCCGCATGATTCTTTTGTAGTTCTGAATTTAAGATACCATTCTTGCCAAGCTTTCATACGTATAAGTTTTACATTCTCTGCTTCATACATGAGTGAGATTTTTTCGTATGATGGGTTTTCAATCGCATAAACTTTATCACGCCCAATCATACTCACTAGAATTCCATAAAAGTATTCTGAACCAGAGCCAATGATAATCTGTTCTGGATCAACATAGATTCCACGAACACGTGCTAAGTATGACGCAATCGTTTTACGAAGATATAACAAACCATTCCATGGCGACTTTGTCAGTAATACATCCTGTCGCATACTCAATACTTTACGAGCAGCCATCGCAAATACATTGGAAGAAAACAACTTATCATTTGTAATCTGTATTTCTGGTAAAGATTTCGATACTACTATCTTCTTTGGCACTAAAAAATCTTCTTCAAGATAACTTACGTAGTATCCACTTCTCATACGTGAAGTGATATATCCTTCTGACGCTAGTAGTTCATATGCATGTGCAACTGTTATCACACTTACATTTTCCTTATCTGCTAGAATACGTTTTGAAGGCAGCTTATCCCCCGTTTGATATATTCCATGAATAATATCATTACGAATCTTTAGGTAGAGATCCATGTATGCTTTGGTTTTATTGTTCATATTTCATTCCAATCTGGTCATATAAATTATAACATTTCTGGGTATATACAGATAACCAGAATCTATTTAAAAATATACGCATATTTTGGAGGTTTTTATGAATATTTCAGTGAAAAAGATTTACTTTAATCGCAATGTTACTAGCGATGACGATAGTTTTATCTTCATTCAGTATCCCAGTACCAGGTGGACATCTATACTTTAATGACTTAGTCATTGTGACTGCCGCACTCATGTTAAACCCTGTTGAGGCTTTCATCGTTGGTGGTCTTGGTTCATTCCTTGGTGACTTTTTCTTCTATCCAACACCAATGTTTGTATCACTTGTTACTCATGGTTTACAGGCAATCGTAATTTCCTTATTAATATCCAAGAAGGAAAATCCAACTTTAAAGGATTATATTTTTGCGGTAACTGTAGGTGCAATTATCATGGTTGTGGGATATACAATAGGACGTGCATTCATCTATGCAAATCCACAAACCGCAATGCTCAAGCTACCATTCCAGATTATTCAAGCTAGCTTTGGAGCAATCATGGCAGTTATCTTGCATATACGATTACCATTAAAGAAATTTCTAAAGTAAAGGGCGTTGAGCCCTTTTTTCATATCTGCTAAGATAAACTTACGAGGTAAATGTATGACACTATTAGATGAAAAACGCTTAGAAATCAACGATATTGATACCCAACTTGTTCAATTATTTGAGCAGCGTATGCACGCTGTAGAAAGTATCATCCAATACAAACTAGAGAACCAGCTTCCAATTCTAGACACAGGTCGTGAGGAACAAAATATCCTACGCACAAAAGCACTGTTACAGGATTCTTGTCTTTCTGATTATTTTGAATCTTGGTATCGCTATACCATGCAAGTTTCAAAAGACTATCAGAAAGAAATCAAAGAGAAACACAATCAGAAATAACTTGCATTACATGCACGCACAAAAAAAGCTATGCCAATTGAAGTGAACCCCAAAAGTTGGACAACAACTTAGGAGGTTCACTTTTATTATGAAATTTACATTCGAAGACAAGGTCCAAATCTATAAGGAACGTAAATGTGGATTCACAATTCCACAACTCCATTTTAAAATGGAATATAACACGATCTGAAATTGAATATATTGTTAGGCTAGTTGATAGACATGGAATTGATATTCTACGCCATATTCATCAAGATTACTCTGCTGAATTTAAGGAAGTGGCTATCTATAGAGTATTGACACTTCATGAGTCAATACTGAGCGTATCAATAGACTTAGGATTATCTACCAATAGTATTCTGCGTAGATGGATTAAAGAATATAAAGAAAATGGATATAATGTCGTTATAAGGAAGCGAGGACGACATGCCAAGGAAGAAAACAATCGAGGAGTTAGAGAAAGAAATCAAGTTCCTACGCGAGCAGAACTTGAGGCTATTAATAGAGAACGAATTTATAAAAAAATTAGATGCCTTAGTTACGGAAAGAGAAGCACGAGAAAAGAAGAAATAGTTAGAGCGATATCGGAGCTAAGGCAAGAACTACAAGTGCCTGTTAGATTTATCATTCAAACAATCAATGACAGCACACGCTTGCCTTATCATATCAGCCGCTCTGACTACTATTATTGGAAAGACAAACAAGACAATGATTTCAAATATGATGACGTAATGAATGATATCATCATTATTTACTATACCCATAAGGGAAGATATGGATATCGACGCATTTATCTTGAAATCAGAAAAGCTGTATCCAACGATCAATCATAAGACAGTACAAAGACTCATGCATAAGATGAGTCTGTTTGGAAATACACCTAAAGCTAAATACAAATCATACAAAGGCAATATGAATGGTACAGTAAAGAACCACTTACTAGATGTCGTTATTGATGAAGAGAATCATAATACATATTACAAGCGCAACTTCTCAACAAGCACAGTTAACGAGAAATGGACAACAGATATATCGGAGTTTCATATCACTGCAGGTAAAGTTGTATCTATCACCGATCCTAGACATGCATAATAGAGAGATTGTTTCTTGGGACATATCCAAACACCCAAACTATGAGCAGATTTCCAATATGCTTACTATCGCATTTCAGAAACATCCATATATAGAAGGACTGATATTTCATTCTGATCAAGGATGGCAGTATCAAATGAATCAATACCATAAGACTCTACATGAACATGGAATCATCCAATCGATGTCACGCAAAGGAAACTGCTTAGACAACTGTGTCATGGAGAACTTCTTTGGAAAGATGAAGAATGAGATGTTCTATGGACATGAATATGAATTTAAAACCTTAGATGAACTAGAAAGTGCCATGGAAGAATACATACACTATTACAACAAAGAAAGAATACAGACAAAATTAAAAGGCCTAACTCCTTGCCAGGCAAGGAATCAAGCCTTATCATGTCTGTAAATTAACGTGTCCAAGAAATTGGGTTCACTTCAAATGACATAGCTTATTTTTTCTCTTCAAGAATCTTATAAAGCGCTTTATATAAGTCCTGTGATTCATCCTGGTTCAGACATACACAAGAACGAACTTTTGCAGGAATATCTGCACATTGTTTCTTCATGTTCTTGCCTTCTTTTGTTAACTTGATCATTACCACACGTTCATCTAACTTTAGAACGCGTTCTTGTTAACCAATTCTTGTCTTCCATCTTCTTTAATAATGGTGTGATTGTTCCACTATCTAGATATAATCGTTCACACAACTCACCTACGGAAATATCATCCTTCTCCCATAACACCAAGAACACAATATATTGTGTATACGTCATCTCAAGTGGTTTTAAGAGAGGAGTATACGCTGCTGTAATCTTTCTAGCAGCCGCGTAGAGCGGGAAACATAGTTGATTCTCTAATTTTAATGCATCGATTTTCTGTCCTGTCATAATAATCACCTACTGCTTCTTTCTCTTTAATTCATCAACATACGCTACTGCAGATAATGCTGCAACATTTCCCTGTCCAGCCGCTTTGATATATTGGTATGGCTGTCCTGTGATATCACCTGCCGCAAATAGACCTGCTAGATTTGTCTTCATCTGTAGATCAACCTTAACCGCATTACCTGCAATTTCAAGACCTGGTACTAGTGAGCCTGGGAATTGTGTTGGTCGTAAGATAAATACACAGTCTACTGTATATTCACTTTGATCTGTCTTCAGTGTATTTGCCTTCATCATACCTGTAATTTCAACAGGCTTTTCATGGTGAATTTCAATGTTCTTACTATTTAACTGTGGTTCATCCTTATATTGCGGGAAGTAATATACCTTTTCACATACTTCACCAAGGAAGTCGACTTCAGCTTCCTCTTCCTTACTTCCTGCCACAACCGCAACTACCTTTCCTTTATATAAAGGTGCATCGCAAGTTGCACAATAGCTAACGCCACGGCCCAAGAACTGTTCCTCACCAGCATATGGCTTTCCTGCCGCAACACCACTCGCTAGAATAACGGAAGTTGCCTCAACAACCTCGCTGTTATTTAACTGTAGTGCGAAGTACTCACCCATCGCATAAACATTAGAAACCTTCTCCTCTGTAATCGAGATTCCAAGTTCATCCAACTGTTGTTGGAATACATTAGCCATCTCTACGCCTGTCTTAGATGGTAGTCCTAGGTAGTTTAGAATTGGGTGTTTTACAACCTGTAACTTCTGTGTTAAATCCTTTGTACCAAATAAGATAATGTTTTTATTACGTACCTTTGCGGTAATGGCTGCCTCAAGTCCTGCTGGGCCAGTACCGATAATTGCTATATCATAACGTGTCATCATAATACTCCTTAATCGTTTTATATTGTATGAAAGATAATTGGTTTTTTCAAGGAATATACACATATCTGTCATGTATGCATGGAATTTATGTGTAGAATACCTATAATATTGCTTGATTTCTCTCTATCTTAAGTCATTCATTCTATGTTAAAATAAAACGCACTATGAGGTGATGTTATGCAATTAGTACTACCAAAAGACTATGATCCTGTTCTTGATGTTCGACAAACACAAGAAGCTATCAAATATATTCGTGATACTTTCCAAAAAGAATTTGGAAGAGAGATGCACTTATCTAGAATTTCAGCCCCTTTATTTGTACCAAAGAGTACAGGCTTGAATGATAATTTAAATGGTGTAGAACGCCCGGTATCCTTCGATATTGCAGGTATGCCAAACGAGACGATTGAAGTTGTACAATCACTTGCGAAGTGGAAACGTTTTGCACTGAAGAAATATAACTTTGAAGTTCATGATGGTCTCTATACAAATATGAATGCGATTCGTCGTGATGAAGAACTCGACAACTTACACTCTGTCTATGTTGATCAATGGGATTGGGAGAAAGTTATCACGAAAGAAGAACGTACTGAGGAAATGTTAGAAGAAACAGTACGTACAATCTTTAAAGTCATTAAACACATGGAACACGAAATTTGGTACAAATATCCACACGCCGTGTGTCATCTTGCTAATGATGTATTCTTCATTGATTCCCAAGAATTAGAAGATATGTATCCTGATCTTTCTCCAAAGGAACGTGAAGACGCAATCACAAAAGAAAAGAAATGCGTCTTTATTAAGCGTATTGGTCATGCTTTAAAACGCAGTGGACAACCACATGATGGACGTGCACCTGACTATGATGACTGGAATCTAAATGGTGATCTATTCTTCTGGTTACCATCCCTAGAGCGTGCATTAGAAATCTCCAGTATGGGTATCCGTGTTGATGAAAACTCTATCGTAGAACAGTGCCGTATTCGCAATGCGGAAGAACGTCTACAATATCCATATCACCAGATGATTCAAAACTGCGAACTTCCATATACAATTGGTGGCGGTATTGGCCAATCTAGATTGTGCATGTTACTGCTAAATAAAGCACATGTGGGTGAAGTCCAGGCTTCTATCTGGCCACAAGATATGGTCGATGAATGCGAAGCCCACAAAATACATTTACTCTAATATACTCCAAGTGGAGTATATTTTTTTAACATACTATATTGCATTACATAATAGTATGTGTTATATTCTACTTGCAAGGAGGAAAAAACAATGGATGCACAATTTAAAAAGGTGTTTTAGAATTATGCGTTCTTTCGAGGTTAGTAAAAGATGATAAGTACGGATACGAACTAACTGAAGATATTTCCCAAGAAATGTCCGTCACTGCCGGTACATTATATTTAATTTTAAAAAAAGACTAAAAGATAATGGTTATCTTGAAACCTATCTTGTCGAGTCGTCCGGTGGTCCCAGCTCGAAAAATACTATCATTTAACAGAAGAAGGAAAACTTTACCAACAACAACAGAAAGAAGAATGGATTACATTCATTCAAAAGGTGGAAAAACTGATATGACAAAAAATGAATACTTAGCAGCTTTAAATCAAGCACTCGCAAACTACTCACCAAGTTTTAAAAAAGATATTCTCGATGCCTTTGAAGCACACTTCCAAGAAGGAAGAAGCGAAGGAAGAAGCGAAGAAGAAATCATGAATGATCTCGGTACAATCGATGATGTAATCGAGAATATCCACATGATGGGTGGAGAAAAAGAAACTGTTCATAAAGAACAGAAAAACAAAGACTACGAAAACTTAAAAGAAGGATTATCTACAGCCTTCCATGCGTTTACACGTATCGCAGATGAAGCACTAGGTCATGCAAAAAACTTTACAGCTAATATGGACCGTAAGAAGAATACAGCGCAGTACTATTCAGATCCTCAGACTGAAACACTTCCAGATTCTATCGCTCACTTAGTGATTCACAGCGAGACATTACTGTCATCCTTGGATATAACTCTAGAAAAAGGAAATGAGCTCGCTATGAATTTACCCAGTCACAAAGTATCTTTAGAAATCCTACAACTGATGGAATTCGTTGTGAAATAAATGATACAACTGCTACGATTCTTGTGTCTGGTAGCGGTGACTTGACCGTTCAAATTCCATCTGGTGTTACAACAATCACAATGGAAGCACCTGCTGGTGATGTAGATATCAACGATATTAAGCTTGATGAATTCAACTGTCATAACAAATCTGGAGATGTTTCTCTCAGCCGCGTTGAAATGAAACGTGCCGACTTTACGATGTTGGCAGGCGACTTAGATGTCTCCGATTCCAACTTCGATGAAATTAGCATGAAGCTATCCGCTGGTGATCTAGACTTAACAAATACAACAGGTAATCTTTATGCCAATATCGCTGCTGGTGATATTGATATTCAAAAACACGCTGCAAATGTCATTCAACTTTCCGCAGCTGCTGGCGATATCGATATGGAAGTATCCTCCCCTATCATCGAAGTAAAGACAACTGCTGGTGATATTGATTTAAATGTTCGTGGAGAAATTCAAAACATCCAAGTCACATCTACTGCTGGCGATATCGACATGGCAACAGATTCCAAAGACTACCAGGCAAGTCTTTCCACAAACTTTGGAGATGTTGATTTCGATGATGATTTACCATATCAAAAATTACATGGAAAAAAGTATATTGTCGGTAATGGAAAAAGGTGAAATTCTCATCAAAACAAATGCTGGAGATATAGACTTTCCACTAACAGCCTATATTAGGCTGTTTTTTTATATTTTATTGATCTGTTTGATGAAATGATACACTGATAATATCTTAAAAATAATCTTAATGAAATACTTTAATATACAAATTTGTTTCGTATATAATTCATTCGTGCATGGTAAATTTACACTGTAAATTCGATTGATTCGCATCTATATCAATCCTTTTCAGTAACACTGCAGGTACGATGATATCAAATCATAAATGAAAGGAAAGTATTATATGAAAAAGAGAATTATCTAGCTGTCCTGTTGTCATTATTCATGACACTTACAGCTCTTATTGGTTGGGTCCAAGACAAAACGTTATCGCTGAGGATGGACCAAAACAAGTGGATGCGACAATCACAAACTTCAGATTTATGAATCTCTCTAGAACAAATGTTGGAGATATCTACTATACTGATAACTTCTACTTTGATTTAGATTGGGCAGCCAATACAACAGGCGCAACATTAAAAAGCAGGTGACTACTTTACAATCGACCTTCCAGATACAGTGATGTTCTCAGCAGATTCTAGTCCTATCGACTTTGATATCTATGACGCATGATGGATCAGGCGCCGTAATTGCGAAAGCACATATCACCGCAGGTACAAATGGTGCAACTGCAAAAGTTGTATTTACAAATTGGGTAGAAAATCGCTATAACGTAAATGGTAACATTCAACTCTCTGCTAGATTTGATCTAACAAGAGTTCCTACTAATCAATCTACTTCATTCACTGTTTCTGTCAATGCAGGTAAATCTAATGCAAACATCATCATCCGGTTCAGTTAAATGTGCTGGCACACAGATTTTTAACTGATGAAATCATTAAATAAAGTTTGCTTGGTACGATACAGAAACAATCCATCATATCGCAAACTGGGAAATTCGCATCAATCACAAAAAAGCAACACTACCAAACGCTACAATTCATGATACAATCGTTGGTTCAACCGAAAGAATCCTAAAGGATACAATCCGACTATCCACAGTTCAAATGGATCAGTATGGTAATGATATTGCGGGAACATCTACACCAGTAGACTTAACTGGTAAACTAACAATGTCTGATAACGATCAAACATTTACTATTAATGTAGGAAATATGAATGGCGAACAATATCGTCTTACTTATCAATCCACATACACAGAAGGAACAAACCTCAACAACAAGCTTACATTAACATCTGTAAATCAAACTTATACATTTGATGCACACTTCACAAGAGCTTCCTCTGGTGGTTCTGGTTCAGGTGATCTTGCGAATAAGATCAAGTTAACAAAGGTTGATGAAGACGATAACACTATCACTCTGGCAAACGCTGTATTTACAGTTACAAAACCAGATGGCACAACATTTGATTTAACAACAGCTGCCGATGGAACTGTTACTTCTGAAGCTTTGGTACAAGGTACATACAAAGTTAAGGAAAAGACAGCACCTAGCTGGATATGAATTAAACGATACAGAATACACACTTGAAGTTACATCTGCAGGTGGTGCATTACAAACAATCACTGATAAGCCAATCAAAACAGATATCTCTGTTACTAAGACATGGGTAGGTCCTAAGGCTGGTCCAGTCACAATTCATTTATTCGCAAACGGTACAGATACAGGTTCTACACTAACACTAGATGATTCAAATAATTGGACAGGTAGTTTTCACTAACGTACGTAAGTACGATCAAAGTGGTACGGAAATTCAGTACACAGTACTGAAGATGCCGTAAATGGTTATGACACTACAATTACTGGTGATCAAACAACAGGCTTCACCATCACAAATACGGAGCAACCAAAGAACGTTACTCCACCAAAGCAGAATACCACTACACCAAAGACAAGTGATAACACAAACATCTATCTATACTTCGGTATGATGTTTCGTTGGTATTATCACTAGTGGTTACCTCTTTGCAAAAGAGAAAATCATATAGATAGTTAAAAAGCCATTTCTACATAATGGCTTTTCTTTTATAAACAAAAAGAAAAACTGGAATTTCTTCCAGTTATAGAATTTCGATAAATTTCTTTGTTTCTTCTTCTTTCTTCTGTTCTGTTGGTAATTCAATCTTTAAGATACCATTATCGAAAAGATGCGTGGATATCTGTATCCTTGATTGCATCACCTACATAGAATGTACGCGATGTATTACCGCTGAATCTTTCTTGACGTAATACTTTACCCTTCTCATCCTTCTCTTCTTCTGTAGATGAACGAGCAGCACTGATTGTTAGATTACCATTAAATAAAGCTAATGGATACTTCATCCTTCTTGTAACCAGGAACCTCTACTTCTAAGATGTACTTTCCATCTTTCTCACGAACATCTGTCTTTAAAATATTATTTCCTGTGAAATACTGGTGCTCTAAATACATCATCAAACATATCATTGAATAAATCATTCTTTCTTGTTGTCATATATTTCATATCATATACCTCCCTAAGGTCTTTCACCTTACACATATTAATATACTCATATTTTTAGCACTGTCAATACTTAAGTGCTAAAAATTATTAAAAATTTTTCTGTTTATAGTTTATATACATAAAAAAGCCTTTATTTAAAGGCTTTTTATTATTAGCATAGATATTATATGATTGCTAATTAGTTACCGTATTTATATAGAATAAAGGATTCATCATCCGATTTGTAGATAGATATCTTTCCCTCTATCGTATAGCGATAGACTCTTCGTTTTCATCATTCATTGTCATCTCAAGTTGGTTACCGTGGTTCTTCCAGTGAAAAGGCAATCTTTGTAAGATCATCATAATAAACACCTGAATAATCTGGATTAAACTGGATAGTAATATCATCTTCATAATCCGGAAACCAAACCCCTACAAAATCATATTTTTCTTGTCTCTTGATAAAAAGAAAGTTCAGAACAAACAACAATACTAGTATTGGTATTCCATTCTTTTAATATCTTCACTATCAAGTTTTTTTCTGTTTCTTTGATAATTCCATTATATTTCTCCATATCTAATCATATACCTTTCAAAAGAATAATACAAAACAACATATGAAAACGCAGATATTTCTGCCGTTTATTCTGTATATAAGTCTCTTAGTCTTTTGTAATGCGTCTTTATCAAGATTATATTCTGTTTCAAAGTATTCATCATAGTTTTCATACTTCTCTTTGATACGTTTTGAGTGAATAATCTGCATTGGTATATGTCACTCCCTCATACGCTAATAACATACCCGCAAGTTCTCCCATCTAATTTTTGTCAGAGGGAAAATCCTTTCTTGAAACGTTTCGATATATTCCTTACGGTATTCGTTTGTTAACATGTAGTCATACATCGCTGTTTCTTCATCTACACCAAGTGCTAGTAGAATTAAGATTGCTGCAATTCCTGTACGATCTTTTCCCAGCGGAACAATGGAATAAGATTGGCACATTGCCTGCCATGATATCCTCAAACATTTCTCTTATATGCATAAGAGAATGGTAGTTACCATACACCTTATGTGTAAATTCATCATTGCTTTCTTTGGAATAGACATTTTCTGCGATGAGTGCAGCTGGCGAAAAGTTTACTTCTGTTCCATCAGCACGTGATGCGGCGGATGAAATGAATATATTCGGCACCTTTTCAACTCTGGATCTGGTGCATCCTTCACTTCTTCCTTTGAACGTAAATCATAAATCTTCTGAATATGTAAAGAATTTCAAAGATTTCAAGTTCATGTTTGATCAAAGTCCATTAAGCGACTGCTACGGAAGAAATACCCTTTCTTAACATGTTTGCCATTTTGAGTCTTGTATCCACCTAGATCACGTAAGTTTCTTTTCTTTTCAATGCCGAGAATATCACTCATTTCTTCACCCCCAAAATCCTTTCTGCAGTTTCAATCTGTTCTTTTGTAGGTTGTGGCGTATCCATTAGAGGATAACTGATTCCCATCTTCTCGTATTTCGAGATACCTAATACATGATATGGTAACACTTCTACTCTCTCAACAGAATCTAGCGTGTCGATAAATTCTCTTAACTTCTGTAAAGTCCTCTTCATTTGCAGTAATTCCAGGAACTAAAACATGTCGAATCCACATTGGAATATGATGATCTGAAAGATACTTCGCACATGCCAAAGATATTTTCATTTGATACACCTGTTAGATAGCGATGTACTTTATCATCAATTTCTTTTAAGTCAAAGAGGACTAAATCTGTAACTTTCATGAGTCTTTCAAACTTAGAGAAGAATGGCTCTTCGTATGTAAATGGATTACCAGCTGTATCTAGAGTACAGTGGATACCATGTTTATGCGCTAGTTCAAATAATTCAATCATGAAATCCATCTGTAAGAGAGCTTCTCCTCCAGATACGGTGATTCCACCACCATTCACCCAATAGTTTTTATAACGCAGTGCCTTTTGTAATACTTCCTCTGCGGTATAAAGTTCTCCTCCCTGCCATTTCCCAAGTATCTGGATTATGGCAATATTTACAACGCATATTACAACCTTTTAAAAAATATAATAAATCGTACTCCAGGTCCATCAACTGCCCCTGAAGGTTTCAAATGAATGTATGCGTCCCTTCATATTCTCACTCCTTTATATCTTTTGATAAAAAAATGACTCTGTAGATAACAGAGTCATTTTATCAAACTATAGTCTTGTTTTACACAAGAACGATTACATATGATCGTGGAATGTTCTTGCGATAACGTCTAACTGTTGTTCTCTTGTTAGAGAGATAAACTTAACTGCATATCCGGAAACACGGATTGTGAAGTTAGCGTATTCTGGCTTCTCTGGATGTTCCATCGCATCAACGAGCTTCTCCTTACCGAAGACGTTAACGTTGAGGTGGTGAGCACCTTGGTCAAAGTAACCATCTAATACGTTTACAAGGTTGTTAGATCTTTCTACATCACTATGACCTAACGCATTAGGATCCATTGTCTGTGTATTAGAAATACCATCTAATGCCCAGTGATATGGAAGCTTTGTTAGTGAGTTCAGTGATGCAAGTAATCCATTCTGTTCTGCACCATAAGATGGGTTAGCACCTGGAGCTAATGGTGTCCAAGCACGACGGCCATCTGGCATATTACCTGTGTACTTACCGTAAACAACGTTTGATGTAATTGTCAAAATTGAAGTTGTAGCTTCTGAGTTACGGTATGTGTGGTGCTTCTTAATCATTGTGATGAATGTCTTTAATAACCATACACCAATTTCATCTGCACGGTCATCATCATTACCATACTTAGGGAAGTCACCCTCAATCTCATAGTCAACAACCAATCCATTTTCATCACGAACTGTCTTAACCTTTGCATACTTGATTGCGGATAGTGAGTCAATAACATGGCTGAATCCTGCAATACCTGTAGCGAATGTTCTTCTTACATCTGTATCAATTAAAGCCATTTCAGCTGCTTCATAGTAATACTTGTCATGCATGTATTGGATGAGGTTTAAGATATTTACATATAAACCTGCTAACCAATCTAACATCTGAACATATCTCTCTTCTACTTCAGCGTAGTCTAAGTATTCAGAAGTAATTGGACGGTATGCTGGACCAACTTGCTTAAAGCTCTTTTCATCTACACCACCATTGATAGCGTATAGAAGTGCCTTTGCGAGGTTTGCACGAGCACCGAAGAACTGCATTTCCTTACCTGTCTGTGTAGCAGATACGCAGCAGCAGATGCTGTAATCATCTCCCCATTCAGGGCGCATTACATCGTCATTTTCATACTGAATAGAGCTTGTTGTGACAGAAATCTTAGCCGCATACTTACGGAAGTTTTCTGGTAAACGGGATGAGTACAATACTGTTAAGTTAGGTTCTGGTGAAGGACCCATATTTTCTAATGTATGTAAGAAACGGAAGTCGTTCTTTGTAACCATAGAGCGACCATCCATACCCATACCTGCAACTTCTAGTGTTGCCCATACTGGGTCACCAGAGAATAATTCATTATATGCAGGAATACGAGCAAACTTAACCATACGGAACTTCATAACGATATGGTCAATTAATTCCTGTGCTTCGCTTTCTGTTAATGTACCTGCCTCTAAGTCTCTTTCGATATAGATATCTAAGAATGTAGAGATACGTCCTACAGACATCGCAGCACCATTCTGTGTCTTGATAGCTGCTAGGTAACCGAAGTATAACCACTGAACTGCTTCCTTAGCGTTGGATGCTGGACCGGAAATATCATATCCGTATACAGCTGCCATCTTCTTCATGCCTTCTAATGCACGAATTTGTTCAGATAGTTCTTCTCTTTGACGGATGATATCATCCACCATTGTACCATCGCCACAGTTTAACTTATCTTCTTCTTTCCATGCGATCAATTGGTCAATACCATATAAAGCTACACGGCGGTAGTCACCAACGATACGTCCACGACCATATGTATCTGGTAAACCAGTAATAACGTGACTGCTTCTAGCAATCTTCATCTCTGGTGTATATGCATCAAATACTGCTTGGTTGTGTGTCTTGTGATACTCTGTAAAAATCTTATGTAATTCTGGATTTGGTGTATAGCCATATGTAGATAACGCTTCTTCTGCCATACGAATACCACCATAAGGCATAAACGCTCTCTTTAAAGGCTTATCTGTCTGAAGACCTACAACCTTTTCCAAATCCTTTAAGGATTCATCAATATAGCCTGGGCCATACGCAGTTAAGCCTGATACTACATCAGCCTCTTCGTCTAGAACGCCACCCTTAGCACGTTCAGCCTTCTGCAATTCCTGTAATTTTCCCCAAAGCTTGTTAGTCGCATCTGTTGCGTCAGCCAAGAAACTCTCATCACCATCATATGGTTTGTAGTTTGCTTGGATGAAGTCGCGAACATTGCATTCTTCCTTCCAGTTTCTTCCCTGGAAGCCTTGCCATTTTTCATTATTTAGCATTGTCTTCTCCTCCGTCTACCTAACGTTTTTCATTGTAAATGAAAGCGATTTATTCGTCCAATGATATTATCAGATTATTTTTTGCTTGTGAAATTCACACGGTTTTATTTAGAATTCCAACAATGTTAGTTAACAATTCAGATAACATGCAAGCATCATAGAACACTATCATTTTTCAGTTAGTTTTAGTAAACTAACTGAATTATACGCTCATGTATTTCTCCTTGCAAGAACTAAGTTAATAAATTAACAAATGGTAGATTTGATATCTACCATTCATGCATATATATCTAATTCTCAATACGCCAACCTTTTGCGTCTTTGCGAGATTTGATGAAGCTAGCATAGATTCCACCATTTTGAATCAGGTCCTCATGTTTTCCTTCTTCTTGTAGAGAACCATCATCAATGACGAGTATATGATCCACATTTTCTACTGTACTAATGCGATGTGCAATTGAAATCACTGTCTTTCCTTTACACAGTGCATCAATCGCAGCCAAAATCTCTGCCTCATTTTCTGGGTCTACACTCGACGTAGCTTCATCTAGCAGAATGATTGGTGCATCCTTTAACAATGCACGAGCAATACTGATGCGTTGTTTCTCACCACCACTGAGGTTTGCACCACCTTCACCGATAACCGTTTCATATCCCTGTGGAAGTTTTGATATAAACTCTGCACAACGTGCTTTCTGACACACATCATAAATCTCTTGATCTGTAGCTTCTGGTTTTGCGAAGCGTATATTATTCATAATTGTGTCGTTAAATAGATATACATCTTGGAAGACAACCGACATCTGTTTAAACAATGTCTCTACTGTATACTCACGAATATCCTTCCCTGCTAGATATATCGCTCCCTTATCTACATCCCAGAAACGAGATAGTAGATTGACAATTGTCGTCTTACCGCATCCACTAGGTCCTACAATGGCGACCTTTTCATTTTGCTTGATTTCAAAACTAAGGTCTTTAATGACAGGTGTATCTTTGCGATATCCAAACCAAACATGATCAAATCGAATATCTAATGGTCCGTTAATTGTAGTTTGCGTACCTTCCTCTAATTGAGGAATTTGGAATACATCATCTAAGTACTTTTGTTGACCTGGAATCTTTGCATATAAGAAGGCTGTATCACTTAATGGAGCTAAGCCTAAGAAGATTAAGTAAGATCCAACCAACATGGTCATACAATTCGCAAAGTTAATCTGTTCATGCATGTATAGATGAACTGTAAGAATGATTAAGATAACACTTGCGGCATTTACGATAAAGCTATAAATTTTAGCACGCCATGAAAACTCTACTTCACAACGGATATCCACTTTCTTTTTTTTCTGCATAAAGGTCTTTTGCCTTTTCTTGAATCATGTTCTTAACAGGATTATCTTCGTTAATTGGATATGTTCTTAAAACTGACATACCACGAATCATATCAATTACCGCAAAATTCATCTCCTGTTCAACTTTATGTTGTAGCGGAACATTTCTCATTGCGATTTTATAAAGTTTTGCCTAAGGTAAATGCTAGTATCACTAACACCGGAATCATAAATAATCCTAATGATACATTCATTTTAAACATCGCAATGGTTAATAAGATAGAAATTCCAAATCCAGCAATCACGCCAGTGACTAACATCATGGTAAAGTTTTCAAGTGCGTTTATTGATGTCGTCATAGCGCCTTGAATATTTCCTAGTTTTGCGTCATCGAAATATCCTAACGGAGCTTTCTTTAATTCATCTCCCACCTGCAAGCGGAAATTTCTAAACATGACATAACCTTCCGCTGAAACAAGGATGTCCTCCAAGTAACGGAATACAAAGTGGAATAAGATTCCACCAACCATAATCATCAGGCAATTCCATATCACCGTAGCTGTTAATGCATGTATGTTCAAGAACGCAATATACAATGCACCAAAGATGAACATGAAACTAAAATTCTTGAAGAACGCAAAGAATAAGCCAAAGATAAATTTCACTTTATCTTTTCCAACTAATTCAAATAATCTACGAAAGTAGTTCATTCAACCACCTCCTTACCACTGTAGCTTTTGCCATAGTTTTTGATATACAGAAGAATTCTGTATTAACTCTTTGTGTGTGCCAATGCTATTAATCGTACCGTGGTCTAATACCATAATTTGGTCTGCACCAACAATTGTATTCAGTCGATGAGCAACTACAATCAATGTCTTATCTTTCATCAAGCGACTTAATGCCTCTTGAATCTTCGCTTCATTTTCAACATCCGCATATGCAGTAGCTTCATCTAGTATGATGCACTGCGCATCCGCTAGCATCGCTCTTGCAAGCGTAATACGTTGTCTTTCACCACCTGAAAGGAAACTTTACCACAATCACCCGCATTTGAATTTAAGCCTTCTGGCAATCTTTCAATTAGTTCTAAACAATTAGCAGCTTTTAAAGCATTCAGAATCTCTTCATCTGTTGCGTCTGCTTTTGCGATCTTTAGATTCTCACGAATGCTTGTATCGAATAGAAAGTTATCTTGTGCAACATATGCAACATGTTTCATCAGTTGTGCTGTTGGTATATTTTTGACATCTTGATTACCAAAGGAAATGACTCCATCATCTACATCAAAGAATCCAGCCATTAACTTTGCAATCGTAGATTTACCACTTCCACTTTCTCCAACAATCGCAAATACAGAATTTGGTTTTACTTCAAAGTTGATATCATGTAATACTTCAATACCCTTTTCATACGAGAAAGATACATTTTCAAATCGATAACATTGATCTGATAGTGTTACATCCTGATTAGGTCTTACAAGCTCAGGCATCGTAAGCACTTTACGAACCATGCGGAATCCCGTTTCAATTGAGGAGTAGATTTCCATACTCATCATGATTTGGAATGCATTTGGAATAATCGATAATGGTAGGATCAAACCTAACATTAACTGCCACATATTGATGATTTGTTGTGAGTACAAATATAAACCAACTGGCAATGTCCCAAGAATTGGCGAATTTACAAATGCAAATAATATAGCCATCGCAATCCAGCTTTGTCTCCACCAATCTAATGTAGAGGAGAAGTAGTAATTTACAGATTCTGTAAACTTCTGATAACTACGTCTACTCTGTCCAAATGTTTTAATGACATGAATTCCATTTACATATTCAACGATTCGAGCATTTAAATCTTGATTCGAATTAAGCCAAGTATACATACGCTCATCACTGTTATGATACATAATGATAAATCCCAAATAATAAATGGAACACTCACAAAACATGCTAGACCTAAACGATAATCCACCACGAATAGAAGGATGGTTGCTAGAATTGGGTGTAGTAAACGAGAAGGCAACTCAGGCATGACATGCGCAATCCAATCCTCCAAAGAGCCAACTCGATCAACAATTAACGCTTTATAATATCCTATCGGTGTTGATGTAACATACCCAAGTGGAACACGTTCTAACTTCTCACTTAATTTTTCGCGAATACTTCTAAGAATCTCAAACGAAATTCGATGACTCTTTACACTCGATAAACATGTTAGTGTGCATTGTAGCGCAAGAGCTAGCAGTGTTAATCCACCATATAAGTAAATCTTCTGTAAATCTATGTGGTTTGTAATCACTGCGGTTGCGACATATGCCGCAAAGAAATAAGATGTAAACTTTAAACTTTCACCAAAACATGCAAGCATAATCGACAACCTCATCTTGCCTTTTAACTCTGGTGCGAAAGAGAACAACCATTTATTGACTAAGCTTGGACTAATGGCATCCTTTTTCTTCGTTTCTATCGACCGCTTAACATCTTCTTTTATTTTCTCTTCAATCTCCATTTAGTTCTCCTTCAGGTGTCCCTTTAATATTGAATAGCCAATGTATACACCAATGACAGATAAAATGAATGTAATAACTGTTCCAAGAATTCCCATTACACCTTGCGTTGCTTTTACCATCTCTAACATTTGTTCTGGCTTTTGTCCTCTTGCAATCCATTCATTCATATACTGTTCCGCAAAGAAACATGCAGGAATGATACCACCCAATGCATTTCCAACATGGATAAGACCTGACGCAATCGCAACCTTTAACACACTTGGCTTACTTGAAGTAGATGCGATCACATCTGCTAAAACTGCACCGATCATCGATGTAATAAACCAAGGTAGATAACCAGCTCCCATCAGTGCGAATACCCCCATAATAATGAGTTCCATCAGTGTAAACTGCCACATTTTGCCAATCTTACGACTGATAAAGATTAGGATTGCACCAGATAATAGTCCACAAACACCCGGACTAATCGCATGTCCAAATGGTCCCATGAGCGAAATTATCGTCATTGCCACAAAATACACAATGATGTATAACGCTGTAAGTAAAGCAAGTAATATAAAATCCTTCATCTTCAAACGCATTGTTTATCCCTCTTTTCTATAAAAACATTTTCAATTACTTCTCTTTTAAATGTCCCTTTAATATTGCGTAGCCGATGTATACGCCAATCACAGATAGTACGAAGGTAATGATTGTCGCAAGGATTCCCATTGTACCCTGTGCTGCTTTTACCATCGCTAGCATTTGTTCTGGTTTTTGTCCTCTTGCAATCCACTCATTCATATATTGTTCCGCAAAGAAACATGCAGGAATAATACCTCCTAAAGCATTACCAACATGTAGAACACCTGACGCAATCGCAACCTTTAATACACTAGGCTTTCTGACGTAGATGCGATAACATCAGCTAATACCGCACCAATCATAGATGTAATAAACCATGGTAAATATCCTGAACCCATCAGTGCGAATACAGCCATCACAATCAGTTCCATGATGGTAAACTGCCACATTTTACCAATCTTGCGTGTTATAAACACAAGGATGGCACCAGACAGTAATCCACATATGCCTGGACTAATGGAATCTCCAAAAGGTCCTATTAGTGATATCAACATTGCTCCCACAAAATACACAATTACATATAAGGCTGTTAGTAACGCAAGTAATACAAAATCCTTCATCTTCAAATTCATTTTTCATCCCTCATTTCCATAAAAATTTGATTGAATTCAGATAGATGTTCCGCATCAAGTGGAATATCTTTCTGTATTGTTTTATTTTTTAAATACACAACACGATCACTGATATGACGAATAAACTCATAATCATGTGATATAACAATGACACTTGCCTTCTTTTTTAACTCTTGAATTTCTCTTGCAACTCTACGCATGGATGAAAGGTCTAACCCACTGGTAGGCTCATCGAAAATGATAACTTTACGATTGCTTAAGATTCCTAACGCAACTTGAATTCGTTGTTTCTGTCCACCGCTCAAAGAGAATGGATGTGTATCAGCGTATTTTGTAAGTTGCAGATAATCCATTACATCCCTAATATCTTTGTGATTTATTTTATGATCAGCGATTTCAAGCTCTGCTTGTACAGATGTACCAAACAATTGGTAATCTGCATCTTGCATAATATAGAAAGGCATTTCTCCAATTATTTTTCCATGCGCGCATGGGATACTCTTACAAAGTAGTCTTGCAAGTGTTGTCTTACCAACTCCGTTTGTGCCAATGATTGCAGTAACTTCATTGGTAAAGAAATCTAGTGATATACCTTGCAAAATATCCTTGTATGAAATATCCACTAGCGAAAGAACTTTTTCCTTCTTTTCACTAGGTATTTGAAATGGAATATCCATCGCAAATAAATCAAAGCTTCGTGTATCATAATTTGAATTTTTAAATAGCTGTTCGCTATCAAAGATTTGCATCTTACCATCATCAAATAGAAAGACACGGCTGATTAGTCCACTTAAATAATAGAAACGGTGATCTGCTATTAAGACGGTATAACCTTCTTGTTTCAATTTCTCAACCAACCCTCTAAATACATAGGTATTGTGATAATCCAGATTGGCAGACGGTTCATCTAACATGATAATTTTTTGTCCCAACATCATTGCGGAGGCTATCGCTACCATTTGGCGCTCTCCTCCGGATAATTGAAAGATATCACGATTCAATAACTTTTGAATTTTTAGAAGTGTAGTAACTTGTTGAAGCTGTGCTTCCATCACATCTTTCTTATATCCATAATTCTCCATGCTGAACACAAGTTCACTGGTTGTATTCGTTGTAAAGAATTGACTCCGTGGATTTTGAAATACAGAACTGACATGACGACTAATCTCTGCCATTGTCATATCCTTTGTATTTTGATCATTGAGTAAGATTTCCCCTTGTAGTTTTCCTTCTACGACACGCGGTATGAGTCCATTCAGGCATTTCAGGAATGTAGATTTACCACTGCCGCTATTACCAGTCACCAAAATGATTTCACCTGGCTGTAGCGCAAAATGAACATCTTGAATTCCTTCAAAACTATCTTGATATTGGAAGGAAATGTTCTTACCCTCTACGACATACGAACCCATAACATCTCTCCTACTAATCCCAAGCAGATTGCCATTGTAACGAGTGCATCCTTCATCCCAAAGCGAATATTATAATATGACGTTCTTCTCTCTGTGCAATCAATTCCCTTGCATAGTCCTGCAGATGTTAATTCATCTGCTAAAATCAAACAACGAAATAATTGTGGTACCACAAAATACCCAAAACTCTTTATGATATTTTTCACTTCAAAACGAATCCCACGCAATCTCATCGACTCATTAATGTAACGTAACTCTCTAAAAAATGTTGGTATATATCGTAACGTAATACTTAACGCTATAATGAACGCTCTTGGTACATGGATACTCTGTAAGGCAGAGATCACCTCAGATGGTTGATAATCGTACATCAAAATAAGAGCTACAATATATGTTGGCATCAATCGAACAATCATCATGAATAAGAGCGAAACAAACTGCACTACTTCAACGTTACTCAACATCAAAAGTTGTTGTCCTAAATAGAATAAAATTGTAATTCCGATAACTTTACATAATCTTTTATATTTCTTCATGTAAAGCAGAAATAGACTGCTGACAATAAAGAAATATAAAGGAATCCATTTATCATGCACAAACATCAAGATACATGGAATCAATATATTGTAGAAAATTAAAACAAGCGGATTAATCCGATAGCTCACATTTCCCTCTTTCTAAAGTTAGTTTTGGTTAACTAACTGAATTATACGCCCATGTATTTCTCCTTGCAAGAAGTGCGTTAATAAATTAACAAAGGGTTAGATACGAATATATCTAACCCTTTGAAATTGATTGTAATGCTTGTTCTAAAACAGTTACAGTCATGGTGGATTTATCTAACCACACATTCATCTGTTCTCTATTTTTTGTATCCATGATTTCCTGCATATATAGAAATTCATTCTTCATTGGATCTTCCTCTACAACAACGTCAATCTCTTCTATTGTATTTGTAAGACGGTCATGTCTCTTTCCATATCGTACATAACCAGGTCTTTCAGGATACATGATTGTACCCTCTTCACCTTGGATTATCACAAATGGATCAGATGATGAATCCTTTGCGGCTGTGCATACAGCTTGGAAGGCTAGGATATTCCATCATCAAGATACCTGATGTATCTACTCCACTCTCTGCTAGGTTTGGATAATACTGCACATTCTTTGGCATGCCAAATAAACCTATCACAAAGTGAATATTATACACATTCAAATCCATGAGTGCTCCACCAGCTTGTGCTTTATCGAAGGTTGGTGTGATAATACCTTTTCTAAATTCATCATAGCGGCTGGAATACTTACTAAAGTTAGCTTGTATCAGTTTAATATTTCCAATCTTTGCTAGCTCTTCTTTTAGATGTTCATAGTTTTTACTATATCTAGAAAGGATTGCCTCAAATAACATGCATTCATGTTTTGACTGCTAGTTCTTGTAGTTCTTTAGCTTCTGCTACAGTTACAGTAAATGGTTTTTCCACAATGACATGCTTTCCCGCAAGAATTGCGTCCTTTGCGTATTGATAATGTAATGCATTGGTTAAACCAATATAGACTGTATCAAATGAATTATCACTTAAAAAGATTTGATAATCATTGTACTGACTAAGAATCTGATACTTTTCAACAATTGGTTTTCCCTTTAATTCATTACGACACCATAGTGCAGTAACCGCAATCCCTCCTCTTTGCATCGCTTCGATTGCAATAGGAACGATCATTCCATTTCCAACGATACCGACCTTCATAGATTATTTTCTTCCTTAGTCAATTAATCCAAAATGTTTGAATGCATGGTAAATGCCATCATCAAGAATATCCTTCGTTACATAATCCGCAATAGCCTTAACACTCTCTGCACCATTTCCCATCGCAATAGATACACCACAATAGGATAACATCGGAATATCATTTCCACTATCCCCAATGCCTATCGCATCACTACAATCAGCGTGGTAATATTCTAGAACTTTCTCAATACCAGTTCCCTTGTTTATATCCTTATTTGTAATTTCTGCCCCATAGAATTTTTTGATAGGGTCTTCGATGACACGGGTGAGGATATATTGACTGTGTAGAACTTTTTCTAACTGATCAAATTCATGTCCATCTTCGCTGTATACACAGATTTTGTATATCTCATCATCCTCGTGCGCTACCTCTTCTGGATAGATACAATTTGTCATCGCATTCTGTACTTTCTCTTCATGACTTGCATCTGGTAACGAAAAGTATTTCAATTGAAAATCATATCCTAACTTATTACCATAAGCTCCTGCATTTCCTTCTAAGCCATACCCTAGTTTCATACCATTAATCATATCTTTTTAGATACTGTAATTCTTCTTTTGGAATTGGACTATCATAGATACATTTGCGGTCAGCATAGACTTTCGCACCAGCCGCAAGGATATAACCATCAATATCATATTCTAGATATGTCACAATCTCAGCTAAGCTTCTTCCTGTACATAAGAATACTTTATGTCCATTTTGTCTTGCTTTATGAATTGCACATAAAGCACTCTCAGGTGTTTCATTGGTTGTTGGACTATATAAGGTGCCATCAATATCTAGAAATATATATTTTGTCATATCAAATCCTCCGCCTCTATTATAGCCAAAAAACAGACTGGCTTGTGCCAATCTGTTACATTCCTTGGATATTTGCTTTTTTAATTCGACTCATTAATACTGGAACGATTAATAAGCAGATAATCATTGTCACTAAGTTATACCATAAGTTATAACCCAATGAGAATGTCCATGCTGGTAAACTTCCTGCCGCAGTTCCCTCTGCCCAGAAATAGGCACCAGAAATAACTGTAGAGAAATACTTAATTACCATCACAATCACAATACCAAAGTGGCCCTTTGTGCTTGTTAGGAATAGACCTAATGCAATTACCAATCCAGCTAGTACGATACCACCTACTAGAGCCATTAGATTCATGCCGTAAGAATAATAAACGGCAGCGCAAGCAGATAAACCAATTAGAGATACTACAGTTAATACCACTGGTTTGCTTGCATGTTCAAATGGTTTAAACAATGACACCATTCCAACAATACTGATTGGTAGTACATAGTCTAATACAATCTGCATTGGTTGAACAAAGTACATTGGGAAACCTAATACAATTGTTAGTAAGAATGATGCAAGTCCACACAGTGCTCCATACTTCCAACCAAGATGATACGATGCAATCATAAGTGGAATTAATTCAAGTTCAATTGAACCACCATTAGGCATCTGTAGGAAAGGTATCATATTTCCTACCATTTTTAGCGCTACATATAACGCCATGTAGATTGCCATAAATGCAATCTTTTTAATCTGATCGTTTTTCATAAAAAAATACACCTCCATTTTGAAGGCGCAAGGAATTAAAGAACTGAACTCCCTACGCTAGCTTTACCTAGATCAGGTGATAAGGGTTTTTCTCAGCATGCATGCACCCCTGTTCACGCAATCAATCATATCACTTTTTATAATGAAAGAAAAAGAATATTGCTTGGATGCCCCGTCCTTACAATATTCTTCATTATTTCGCATATTCCAGTGTAATTTGAGGAGGACACGGATATGCATGGATTTTTTCCGGACATTATGTCAATTAGATTTTTACAAGTCTGCCCATGACTTGTAAATAAAGGATTCCGGAACACGCAGGGACTGATGTATAAAGGAGTGTGTGATGGAAAGAGTGAGACATCAGTTAGCCTGTGCTAACTGTATGTTAGCAAACACTAACCTTCCTGTCAACAAAGATTATCATTTTTTATCAAAAATTATTTCAAATTATTTTATACCTTCTATTGACGTTACAAAAAGACAACATATGTTACGCCATATATTGTCTTATGTATTGATCAGTCACTCATCTTTTGAATGAGCTCATATTGATTACTTGTCATTCTAAAGTGTGAGATTCCACAATTTGGAACTGGATGAATTCCAAGTTCGGAGGCTTCTTGGAAAATATCCTCCTTCTTTAATCCGAATAATACTTCTAGACATACAAGATAGAAGTCTCCGTGAGAAACCAGTAACACTTTATCCTGATCTTGATGCGTATCATAGATTTCTTGGAACATCGAATATATACGCTTTGTAACATCACTATGTTCCTCGCCACCTACATCACCATAATGCGTATCCATAAAGCGTTTACTACTAGGATCTGCCTCTTTGAATGTTAAACCCTCAAGATCACCATAACTTACTTCACAGATCTTTTTTGTATAAACAATATTTCCTGGGTGATATTGAGCAACAATTTCTGCAGTATCACGAGCACGCTCAGAAGTCGAAACATAAATGGTAGAGAAATGTATATCCTTTAACTTCTCAGCTGCCTCTTTTGCTTCTTGAATGCCTTTCTCTGTTAAAGGACTATCACATCTGCCTTGCATACGCTCTTGGATATTAAATCTTGTTTCGCCATGGCGCATCAAGTAAATATCAATTGTCTTTGGGTGATATAGTTGACGATATTCATTCACGTCGATTGGCTCTTGGTCTAAGAAGAACTCTCCATCTTTATAATGGAACATCAACATACCAGTATTAGGCATGAGCCATCGATTCTGTTCCTTACAACGATTTACATAATCATCTAAGTTCACACCGAATAAAATTTCTAAGATACGTACTGCGTAAGCGCCGTGACTTACTAGAAGAATGGTATCTCCATCATGGGACTCCTCAACAATACTCTGCATCGTTGTACGAACTCTTTGTGCAAATCCTGAATTTGTTTCTCCACCTTTTGATGACCAATCATCAAAGAATGGAGAATCTAAAACTTCTTCCTTACGGGCACCATCTAGTGAGCCAAAAGAGAACTCTTTTAAGCCTTTTGGTAAGAATTAATGGAATATCATGATACTTACAGATTTCTTTCGCAGTATCCCAAGCTCTTTCAGAGGTTGAGCAATATGCACGATTAAATGGCACATTTCTGAGTGCAGACGCAACATTTTCTGCCTGTTGAATGCCCTCTTCTAGCAGTGGACTATCACACCAGCCCTGCATACGACCTTTACGATTAAATAAGGTTTTTCCGTGTCTAACAAAGTAAAATTTCAATTCCATGTATTTTGTACCCCAATTCTTTGTATTTTTCTCTTATTTTTTTCACAAATAATGTTGGTAATAAAACGTCGAGAAATACTATAATATTTTTAGTCGTTATGATAGTATCATATACGTATATACTACATTCTGAAAGGGTATTATGAATTTTCTTAGAAATAAACTACATCTAACATATCCACAGATGATTATTCTGGGGTTTGGGGCGATTATCTTATTCGGTGCATTGTTACTGATGACACCATTTGCTAGTCAATCTGGTCAATGGACACCATTTATCAATGCACTATTCACATCCACGTCATGTGTTTGTGTAACGGGATTGGTTGTATACGATACTGCTACATATTGGAGCTTCTTTGGACAGCTTGTCATTATTATTCTAATTCAGATTGGTGGACTTGGTGTTGTGACAGTTATCACATCCCTTGCACTTATTACTGGTAAACGAATTGGGTATCTTGCTCGTTCCACTTTGGCAAACTCCATTTCAATTTCAGCAGTTGGTGGTATTATCCGCTTACTACACTTTATCTTTAAGATTACATTTATGGTCGAAGGTTTCTTCGCCCTACTCATGTCATTTACATTCATACCAGAGTTTGGACTCATCAAGGGTATTTGGTACAGTATCTTCCATTCCATCTCAGCCTTCTGTAATGCAGGTTTTGATTTAATGGGCGTTCGTGAGCCATTCTCATCCCTAACAAGTTATGTGTCCAATCCAATTATCAATATTTCGATTATGTCGTTGATCTTGATTGGTGGTTTAAGCTTCTCCACTTGGACAGATATCAAAGAATATAAATTCAAACTACATCGTTATCACATGCAGTCTAAGATTATCTTGTTAATGACCGCAATCCTAGTCGTATTCCCTGCAATCTACTTCTTCTTTGTGGATTTTACAGGTATGCCTTTAGGCACAAGAATTCTAGCTTCATTCTTCCAATCTGTAACACCACGTACTGCTGGATTTAATACAGTAGACCTTACAAAGATGACTGAATCCAGTATCTTCTTACAGATTATATTAATGTTAATTGGTGCTGCACCAGGTTCTACTGGTGGTGGTATGAAGATGACAACCTTCTTCGTATTAGTTACAACAAGTATGGCAATCTTTAGAAACCGTTCCCGTACAGAGAGTTTCGGTAGAACAATCCCAGAGACAGTCGTACGTAACGCTGCCACAATCTTGATGTTATATATCTCATTATGTGTAGGTGCCGCAATGATTATTAGTGTCATTGAGAATGTTCCAATGGTAACCGCAATGTATGAGACCGCATCCGCAATCGCTACCGTAGGTTTAACACTAGGTATCACACGTGATTTAACAATCATTTCAAGAATCATCTTAATCTTCCTAATGTTCGCTGGACGTATTGGAGGACTCACCTTGATTTATGGTATGTTCCCATTCCGTAACCAATGTTTAGGTAGACATATTGAAGAAAACGTAGCCGTAGGCTAAATAGGAGAGAGTATGAAACAGATTTTAATTATTGGTATGGGTCGTTTTGGCCGTCATATTGCCCGCAAGTTAAATGATTTAGATATTCAGGTATTAGGTATTGATAATGATGAGGACAAGGTAAGAGAAGTATTGCCTTATGTCACAAATGCCGAAGTTGGTGATGCGACAAACCAAGATTTCTTAAAGACACTAGGTCTTAAGAATTTTGATGTTTGTATCGTTGCGGTTGGTGATAACTTCTTAGCTTCCCTAGAAATCACTTCTTACCTCAAGGAGTTAGGCGCAAAGAAAGTTGTATCCCGTGCTGCACGGGATACACAAGAAAAGTTCTTATTACGAAATGGTGCAGATGCAGTTGTATATCCTGAAAAGTTAATGGGTAACTTAACTGCCATGCGTTATAGCAGTGATAATATCTTTGACTACATTCAAATCGGCAAAGACTTTGCGGTATCGAAATCGCTGTACCTAATGAATGGTTAGGTAAGACAATTGGCCAGGTAGATGTTCGTAAGCACTACAACATCAATATCATCGCAATTAAGAAGGATGACGATATCTCTGTTACACCAGGCGCTTCACATGTACTTAACTCTGAAGAATCCTTGTTAGTATTAGGTAAAGACAAAGATATTCGTAGTGCATTCCATATTTTAGGTTAATCTTCATTTCGATAAGCATGACTTGGAGAGATTCCAAAATGTTTCTTATACAATCGACTAAAATATAGTGGATCTTGATATCCTACATTCCAAGCAGCCTCTGTTACTGAATAACCCTTTAGTAATAAGTCGGCTGCTTTTCTTAATCGCAAACGAATCAAATAGTCGATTGGACGAATATGGTAGACTTTATTGAACTTATAGGAAAAATGTGCCTCATCCATCTGTGCAGCTTCTGCTAAATCTTTTAATCTCAAGTTCTTATAATATGCGGTCTCCATTAGTTCAATCGCATTTTCAATTTGTAATAACTCTTGATTGATATAGGAATACCCAAAGGAACTTAAAATCAATTGTTGTGCAATTAAATTACGTTGAATCTGATCATCCCAGTTTGCACGTATGACACTATTTTTCAAACGATTCAATAGTTCAATGGAACTACTATCTTGAAGCGCAGAAATTTCATATACCATATTCATAATATCGCTACTACCATGCCATGGAACCTCTGGATCATAGTAAATATTCAAATGAACAAATGGTTCTTTTGAACTTACTTCAAATGTAACTCTCTGATTTCGCTCCATGAATAATATGGTTTGGACTTGCATAAAAAGTTTGATTATTAAACGAAATCTTCGCACTTCCTGAAAGAGGATAAATAAAGGCACTGTGCGTAGTATCGTAGGAAATTTGTTTTCCACTTTCTTTCTTCTGCATAGAAATACCTGTAATCAATAATTTACGACTGGTATATTCCTTTTTGGCAGGCAATCATAAAGTCCTTTTTTTCTGCATAGTTTTACCTCTTCTTTAGACAATCTTTCTACATGGATAATATTTTACATAATTATCCATGTTTTTTTACTATTCTACATTTAAAATGATAAACTTTCCATTTATAATGATACGGTGGTTAGTTTTTTCTAACTAACTTACTTGAAAAGGTATGACATAAACTCTAATGATAGCGAAGTCGAAACGTGATATTACATTTCCATATCTATTACTGTTCTTATGTATCTGTTTGGGTATCTCTTTACTTGTGGCCGTATCACTTGGTGCTGTAAAGATTCCTATTGCGGATACATATCAGATTATCATCAAGGCAATTATTTCATATTGGAAATGTAGATCATATTGCGAAATCTACAATTGCGATTATATGGAATATGCGTAGTCCTCGTGTCATTATGGGGCTTATCGCTGGTGCAGGTCTTGCGCTATGTGGTAGTACGATGCAGACGACAGTGAATAACCCAATATGTGAACCATATATATTAGGAATCTCTGCAGGTGCAACCTTTGGTGCAACTCTCTTAATCATTCTAGGTCTCAAAACCTTTATAGGTTTCGGAGCTTTCCTTGGCGCAATCATTGCGACAATCATCGTATTGGTGATTGCTTCAGCAAGCAAAAAGATCACAACCACAAGTCTTGTATTAGCTGGTGTAGTCGTTAATGCCCTCTTTAGTGCAATTTCCAACTTCATCATCTCTATCGGCGCAAACTCCGACAATATGATGACCATTAAATTCTGGACCATGGGCTCTCTTGCCAGTTCCTCTTGGGAAAGTATTCTCCTTCCATTCATCATTATCTTAGTTGCCTGCCTCTTCTTTATGACACAACACCGCATCATGAATGCGATGCTCATGGGAGATGAAGTCGCAATTACCCTGGGTATTTCCCTACAGAAATACAGAATGATTTACATGCTAGTCATATCATTTATCACAGGTATTCTCGTTTCAAGTTGTGGAATTATAGGCTTTGTAGACTGATTACACCACATATCGCAAGAGCTCTTGTCGGTACAAGTCACCAGAAGATGATTCCTATCTCAATCGTCCTAGGAAGTCTCTTTGTGATATGGGCAGATGTGCTAGCACGTTGTCTTATACCGAATGCAGAGTTACCAATTGGTATCTTTACAGCACTTGTTGGTGCACCGTTCTTTGTCTACATTGTCATTAAGAATCAGAAAGGTGGTTAAATATGGATCTAACTTGTAAAGATGTATGTTATTCCATCAAAGACAAAAAAATATTGGACCATGTTTCTGTTAGTGTAGATAAACAGCGCTTCGTTTCTATACTTGGCCCAAACGGTTGTGGAAAGACAACACTGCTAAAGAATATCTACCGTGTTTTGAAACGAGATTCTGGTGAAATTGTATTCAACGGCAAAAGCATTGATGATTTGCACCTAAGAGAAGCCGCAAAGAAAATTGCGGTCGTAGCACAGTTCAACGAGATTAATTTTGATTGTAGTGTCAAAGATATGGTCCTTCTTGGAAGAACACCACATATCCCGTTTATGCAATCGGAAACGCACAAAGATTATGAAATTGTTGAAGATGCACTACAGAAAGTTGGCATGCTAGATAAAGCAGACCGTTCCTATCTCTCCTTATCCGGAGGGGAAAAACAACGTGTTGCCTTAGCCCGTGCCATCGCACAACAACCAACTCTACTTCTATTGGATGAGCCAACCAATCACTTAGATATTCGATACCAAATTGAAATTCTGCAAATCGTAAAAGACTTAAATATCAATGTTCTTGCGGTATTACACGATATTCAACTTGCATGTCGCTATTCAGATTATATCTATCTGATGAAGCAAGGTACCATCCGCTATGAAGGAAAACCACAAACAACAATTACAGAACAAGCGATGCATGACGTATATGGCATCAACTGTAAACTGACATGGACCCCTGATCAACAGGCATTAATAGAGTATATATGAAAGGAAAACTCATGAAAAAATTATTAAACGCTACCCTCGCTGCAGTATTATCATTCTCATTGATTGGTTGCAGCAACAAATCCGCAACTTCCCAAAAGGAAAGCACAGCATCTACAACAGAAAACACAACAGAAACAAAGCAGAAGAAACAAAGTACCCTGTAACAATCACAACATACAACGGTGATGGTAAAGAAATTACACAGACATTTGAACACGCTCCTGAACATGTAATTACAAACAACTTATCTGCTACTAAAATCCTAATTGATTTAGGTCTACAAGATAAGATTGTTGGTATGCTTGATCCAGATAACAAGGTTACAGATAGCTACGCTGAAGCAATCGAAAAGATTCCACACATCGGGGATAAGAAGACAGTTTCTCAAGAAGTCGCACTCTCCTATAACCCTGATGCAATTATCGGCAGAAACATGATGTTCTCAGATAAGTCACTTGGAACTGTAGATACATGGAACCAAAATGGCATCAATATCTACTCCCAAAAGGCATCTGTTTCAAATACAGAACAAAGCATAAACAACGTGATTGAAGACATCATCAATATCGGTATTATCTTCAACGTACAAGAAAAAGCTAACGCATACGCAAAGAAGCTACAAGAAAGAGTTGATTCTGTACTATCCGCTAATGAAAACCAACCAAAGGAATTAAAGAATGCGCTCATCATGTGTGCATACAATGATGAAACATACGGTGCATACAAGTCAGCATTACAAGAAAGTGTTCTAAACGTATTTGGCTATACAAATGTCGCAACAGGTACTTCTGGATTAACTCTAGAAAACTTAGTCACATCTGCACCTGAATTCATTCTCTACGTCACAAGCGACCGTAATCAGAAGTTAGATGCTAACGCTGTAGAACTGATGAAGAATAACGCAGTACTCGCTGATGTTCCAGCAATCAAGAATGGTAAGATCCTAACAATCTCTTATGATGAATTAATGGATTATGGTCCATCTGTGATTGACGCTCTTGAATCAATCAACTCATTCCTAAAGAAATAAGATAATGATTCAAACAAAATTATCACTACCACAAAACTACGATTCTCATCACGCATATCCACTCATTCTAATCAATGATGGTGATCTTCATCACTTCAATGCTCTCAAAGAAAAAGCAATTCTTGTCGTCTACTACCAGAAAATAGATTAGTGGATTATACGCCATGGCAGGCCACTGGAATTCGTACAGGCGCAGAAAATTTTGGTGGTCAAGCAGATGAATATCACAACGAACTATTTCACAAAGTTCTACCAGAACTTCAAAGTAAGTATTCTATCGATACAAACAAAATCTTTTATGGAGGCTACTCCTTAGGTGGGCTAGCAGCTGTATATAGTTTGTATCGTACAAACATTCCTAGTGCAGTATTCTCAATCTGTGGCTCCTTCTGGTATCCAGAATTTGTAAACTTCTGTAAAGAGAATCCCGTTATCAACCAAAACGCTAGTGTTTACGTATATAACGGCAAAACAGAAGGTTCACACCACAACAATATTTTAGATAACGCACCAAAGTGTGCAGAAGAGATTCACTCAAGTCTGCAAAAACAGTTGAATCACTTCATATCTGTATTTGATGATTTTGGACATCATGAAAATCTAACCAATCGTTATAAAGCATTATCTGATTGGTTAGAAAAACAACTATAAGTACTACATTATAAAAGGCGCTAGCAAATAAGCTAACGCCTTTTATCTATATTGGATATACTACCCCTTATAACAAGAAAAGACCTCCGCATGGTCTTCTCTTGTTTTTATTTAATAAGGGGATAGAATTTCACTGATGTTTGCTAAGGGGAGCAATCATTCAGGGCAGATATTCCTATCTGCACTTATATAGTACAAATTTATTGTCATTCAAATATGGCAAGATTTTGTAAAATTATGTGATGTACTATCCAAGAATTTTCGTAATGCTAGCTGCCTTGTTTTGACGTAGTAATGCTGTAAGTGGAGAAAGTGCACCACCTAATGCTGCTACACACTGGAAGGCAAACATTGCATAGTAGTTCATCTTATCTACAAGACCTCTCTCCATTAGCTCAGGTAATACCTGGAAAGAGTCCATCATACGAACATTAGTATAGCCTTCTTCATGGAAAGCCTGTGTAACAGTTAATGCAAAGTCAAACTTATTTGCATAATAAACACCAATAACCATTAATACGAAGCAGATTGCAATTCCAATCTTACTTAACTTACCCGCACCCTTTTGGTATGCAGTTAATGTCATAAAGCCCATCGCTACACCCGCAAGAATTGAGATATATCCTAACTGACCAATCACGACAATCAGAATCGCACCTGCAATAACACCACCTAAGGCAAACGCTGTACCTAGTGCATAGTTTTCAACGATGACAGGAGCCTGTGTTTGTGCTTCTGTATAATCTGTTAGCATTTGCACTGCAACTTCCTCTGTATAGAAGTGAATCGCACCTTGTTTGATAAATACTCTTGTCTCTGCTGGTTCTAATGTTTCTTCTGCACAGTTAGAATAGCCATTCATATGGAACCAGTTAATAATTTCTGGGATAGATGAAATAATATTCTTTGCTCTACCATTTGCAGTAAATGCTGTCTTGAATGTAATCGTTACAACATTACCATTTGCTTTTGCACTACCCACCTTCTTTACAGCACTTACAAGGCCACGTAGATTTAAATCGTTTGGTTTGCGATTGTCTTGGTCAACAACGCAGAACTTAGCAATGACTGTATATACATTCTGGAATATTGTTAATGCATATGTATAACCCATCTCTGTCGAACAAGCTACACCTGCGTCCTTATCGTAGGTAATCCCTAGACCACTAGCTACTCTACCTAAAATTGTATAATCCTTCATATTTCCTCCATAAAATAAAAAGATAGATTACTCTATCTTATTTTCACTATACTATTCTACTATTTCTAACATAGCAGATGCAACAGCAGCCATATTTGTTAAGAAAGATTTCTTATCTTCAGCACTTAAATGACCTAATGCTTTTTGTTAGAACCTTGCTGATTCTTTCTACAATATGGTCTGTGACTTCTTTACCAGTTGTTGTTAATACCGCATGTGCACCATATCTACTCTTACCATTTCGATATTCAAAACGGATGAATTTTTCTTTTGCTAACTCTGCAAGAGATCTAGAAACCGCTGCCTTATCCATCTTGCTACATTCAACCAATTCTGTGTTTGTTAAGCCCTGAGGGTTAAAACCTAAATATAATAGTAACATTGTCTCTGCACCCTTTAGCTTTTGTTGATTTGATTTCTTCTGCCTTAATTGCTTGAATGCAATAATTAAATGCATTTGTTGCAACCACGAAATCACGGCCCTTCTTGTTCATTTTATCGTTTTCCCTTCCAATTATCATTCGCACGCATGGCATTTAACCACCGTCACTACATACCGACAACTTCTATTATAAATATTATTTCAATAATTTATATAGGTTTTAAGAATAATATTTCTATATTTTTTGTACATTTTTGAACATTTATATGAAAAATTTTTCAAAAAAGTGCATGCATGTCAATCAAAAACATGCATGCACTTCATATATTTTGCTTTTATATGACTATTTATGCCTTACCAGCAGCTTCTGTATAAGCACTGATAATCCAATCATTGTTGATACGTGGGAAATCTGCCTCATCAATCGCAAAGCGATCTTTATCTACTTTCATCTCTTCTTCTAGAACACTAATAGGAATTAAGAATGACATTCCCTTGTCGTCAGCTCGTACATTGATTTTCATGACATCATTCTCTGTATGTTGATATTCAATACCAGTCACATCTTTGGCAGTTCCTTTTTTGTTGTCGATATACTCAATAAAACTGTCGTATTTCGCAAGTTCTACCATGATGTCATCTACACCATCTTCAAAAATCTGTATTTTTTCTGCAAATTCCTGCACTGTTGCACAACGTCTTAACTTAAAACCTTGTTTTACAAGAGGCTCTGCCAGCTGCTTCAAAGACTCTGTTGGCTCTTGTTGGCTTAGCCAAATTAAGAACTTTCTTGATGGATCTGAGTATACTAGTGGTGGTTGAATCATGAATGCATGCTGACAATGAGGGCAAGTATGTCTAAAAATATCTCCACTGATGCATGCTTCTTTCAAGTCTGGATCTTGCTCTGCATTAATTGCTGTATAGATTGTTGTATCAAAATCCTTATGGCAATAAGGACAAGTATATCTAATATCTTGACTCTGGCTCATGTTTTTCTCCTAGCTTTTCATAGAGATTCCAGAAAAATCAATTCCTAGTTTCTCTGTTTCATGTACAATTTTTTCTAGTACTGCTGATTCTTCATCGCTTAGTGTTTCACCACCAAATAAGATAATCAAATGTGAAACATCTTCAGCATAGTATGGTATTGCCCATACTTTATCCGCAAAGTGTAATCCAATATCTTGGCTTGGCTCTTCATCCACTTCTCCAACAACAAATGGTCCATGGATACCTGTTAAGCGCACTGTAATCTCATGAATAACTGATCCGTGCATTACTCCTGCTAGTACATTATCTGGATAAAATGGATCACGCAATGCATCTAAACGCCCATCTTTACGCAAGCGACGTAAGTCTTCATCTCTTGTTTCTGTTTTTTCAATCCATGATGCATTCTTCTTTACCATTTGAACTGTTTCATTGACAACTCTTACTTCACGGTCAAAGACTTGTTCCATTGTAAAGAAGCCAAGCATCTCAGGATCATCCATTCCTCTAAGACATGTTTCCCATGAATTACCGATTGATAGTACATTAAACATTAACATTCCATCTTCTGTACAGTACGCTGAACATACAGCGTAACAGTCATCCTGATGCACTTCGATTTTATCTTTTAATAATTCTGTTAAATCGTCCGCTTCGATTGTAATGTACTTCTGATACATGACTGTAAAATTTAGTTCTGCGACTTTCATCATCAATCCTCCTTCCTGGTGAAAAATGACAGGTCTTATCGACCTGTCATTATTTTAACATTGATTTGTGATTAACGTCTTCTTCTACCTAAAATTCTTAATAAGTATAGGAACATGTTAACAAAGTCTAGATATAGCTGCAATGCTCCATAGATTGCAAGCTTCTCTCTTTCTTCTTCTCCATTGACTGACATATAGTAGAACTGCTTGATACGTTGAATATCAAATGCTGTATAGATCATGAAGATAAATAATCCTAGATATGCAATCAATAAGTTATTACGTAATGCTGGAATAAAGATGGATACGATACTTGCGATTACTAACGCAATTAATCCACCAAATAAGATTCCACTATACTTGTTAAATCAACATTTGTGACATGGCCAATGACAGCACAACTTACGAATAAGATTGCCGCAAATATAAATGCCTGGAATACAGTACCCACTTCATACGCTAGTGGAATAACACCAAATGTAATACCTGTTATCGCAGCGTATGTAAAGAACAATGCTGTACATGCACCCTTTGATAAATGTCTAACTGCCGCATTTAGAGAAAGTACTAACACAATCTGTGTAATCAATAATCCAATCTGGATAAATATTGCTGATTCACTAAAGAAGAAGATACGTGCTAATGTTCCTCCTGTCACTAGGGAATGGAAGATAAGATACGCTACTGCAGCTGTGATTGTTAAGCCAATACCCATGTATGTAAATACTCTTGTTATATAAGCTTGAGGCCAGCCTCCTCGTTATATGTTCCATAATAATTTTGTCTGTCAAATTCACTCATGATTAAGTCCTCCTGACAATATTATTATATGATTATTTGACCAAAAGTCAAATAATATAATATACTGTCTTTTTACTTTCTATTCTTGATTCTGATACCAATGTACCAAGTTTTCTAACATTGCTTTACGCTCTAAACTGTTGTTATTTTCAAACCACTCTACATCCATCTGGTGATTGAACCAGGTATACTGTCGCTTTGCGAATTGACGAGAATGTTTCTGAATTTCTTCTTTGACTTCTTCAAGGGATTTCTTCCCTTCGTGAAAACCTTCCCACTCACGATAGCCAATTCCCTTCATACATGCGTCCTGAAAGGAAACTCCTTGCTGTAGCAACTTCTCTATCTCTTTTTGTAAACAAGCCTTAAACATATTTTCTACACGCGCATTAATACGTGCATAGAGTTGTTCGCGTGGCATTGTACATCCAATAATACGCGCATCATACAACATACGGTGTTGTTGGTCTGCAATCATTTCACTTTGTACTTTTGGACTACGTCTTGCGATTGTCAAACTTCTTAGTAGACGCTGACGATTGTTTGGATGGATTTTTCACTTTGTTTAGGATCTAACTCTAATAACTGCTGATACAGTTCTTCATTCGTATAGTTTTCTAAGTCTATATCAATACCTGCACCACTTTCATCACTAAACTGATAATCATACAAACATGCTTTAATGTATAGTCCAGTGCCACCGCAAATAATCATTGGTTTTTCACTTTGATCAATTAGCTCTCGTGCCTTCGATTGAAAGTCTGCTACGGTATAACTTTGCTTGGTTGTGTAGATATCGATTAAATGATGTGGTACACCATCCATCTCTTCTTGCGTTACCTTACCAGAGCCAATATCTAAACCTTGATAAACCTGTATGGAATCTCCACTGATGATTTCTCCATTTATCTTTTTCGCAAGTTCAATCGCAAAATCACTCTTCCCTACTGCAGTAGGGCCAACAATGACTATTACTTTCTTCATCGTAAGAATTCCTTTACTAAAGTCTTCTCATCTAAGGTAATAAATGTTGGTCTTCCATGTGGACAGTGGTATGGATTATCACATAGAGATAATTGCCGTACAACTTCCTTCATTTCATCCATTGTTAAACTACGATTAAAACGGATGGAATGATGACAAGCCATTGTCGCAATCTTTTTCTTTTCCATGCGTGCATATTTAATATCACGATCATTCTTAAACAAATCAATCACATCATTTCAAAAACTGTGTTTCATCGATATCTTGCATCCATACTGGTACACTATGTACAACCAATGTATCTTTACCAAATGGTTCAAATACAACATGAATATCTTCTACAGCCGCATTGATTTCTTCAACACGTCTTACAAGATCATTTCCAGCATGAATTGTAATTGGCACCAAGCAATCCATCATGACAGGATCTTGATTTAACTTTGCCTTGTATTCTTCGTAATGTACACGCTCTTGTGCCGCATGTTGGTCAATGATGACTAGACCCTTTTCAGTTGCACAGAGGATAAATTTCTCATGGAGTTGACCGATGACTTCCATCGGTGGAAAGACTTGTTGTTGAGGTTTGTATTCAGGATATTCCTGCTCAAACTGTGTTGAAATACGTTTGAGTTCAGCTTCCGTTTCCTTGATTTCTTCTTCTAAAGTAATTTCTTGTTTCTCAACTTTAACTTCTTGTTCTGTAGAAACGACTGGTTGAATAACAGTTTGTCTGCGCTCTTGTTCTTTACGATACTCTGCCTCCTGAATCAAACGGTCTGTATCGAAAGATATTGGTTGATAGTATTCTTGTCTTGCTTCACGCACTTCCGCCGCAGGCGCAAGAACAGTGCCACGCAACATATTTGCGATATTGTTTTTAATGAGTGTTTCTAATTGAATCTCTTTTGATAAACGTACTTCCCATTTAGAAGGGTGCACGTTTACATCTAAAAGATGTGGGTCCATTGAAATATCTAGTACACAAATTGGATATCGACCTTTTACGATAAAATCTTCATACCCATCCTGTACGGCTTTATATAATTTATAAGTTCTTACCATTCTACCATTCAGGAATAGATTCATACCTGTACGACTCGCACGTGTAATACTTGGCTTAATGAGATAGCCTTTTACAGCGTAGTCAAAGTCATTAAATTCCACTGGAATAGCATTCTCTGCAGCCATTCTACCAAACACCTGATATACAACTTCTAAAAGATTTCCCTGTCCACTTGTACGGAAGGATTCTCGATCATCACTACGCAAGATAAATGCAATCTCTGGATGAGACAAGGCAAACTTAGAAACAACATCTTGAATGAGAGATGCTTCATACGCAGCTGAACGCATATGCTTCAGACGTGCAGGTGTCTGATAGAACAGACCTTCTACCGAAATCTCTGTTCCTTGATTACATGGATATGGTGTGACACTCTCCATATTGCCATAGGCAACGATAACTCTTGTCGCATCCTTACCATCTGATGTACTCAGTACCATTCTAGATACTGAAGAGATTGACGGTAGTGCTTCACCACGAAATCCCAACGTATGAATCGACCACAAATCATTCTGTGATTGAATCTTTGATGTCGCATGACGACCAAAACAGAGTTGTGCATCCTGTGCATCCATACCACAGCCATTGTCGATAACACTCAATCGTTGGATACCACCTTCTGTGATATTGACCTCAATACGAGTACTACCCGCATCAATAGCATTCTCTACAAGTTCCTTTACGACACCCATCGGTCTTTCTACGACTTCACCAGCCGCAATCATATTCGCTGTTAATGTATCTAATTGTTTAATTCTTCCCATATTTTTTACCTGCGTATATTATACTATAATGATTTATGAAAGAGGTTATCATGCGTTTAAAAAATGAATCCCGTAAAGAAACTGTCATCCAAAAATCACGCTTTATCGCTTGTGCAACTGTCGCAAAGAGTGAAGAGGAAGCCAAAGCCTATATTGACTACATCCGTGATGAATTCCGTGATGCGACGCATGTATGTACCGCATACATCGTCGGAGAAAACGATGCCTATCAAAAATCTAATGATAATCATGAACCTGCAGGCACAGCAGGCATCCCTATCCTAGAGGCAATCCGTAAAGCTGGATTATCTGATACGGTAGTCTGTGTTGTACGTTATTTTGGTGGAATTAAACTTGGAGCGGGTGGATTAATTCGTGCATATGGTGGTGCTACCAGTGCTGTTCTACAAGAAGCATATAAGGTGATTGATATTTCTATCGCTACCTGGCATGTGAAATATCCGTATGAATATATCGGTAGCGCCGAAAACTGGATACGAAATCATACAACTGATGCTAGCTTTGACTATGATGACTATGCACATGCATACTTGCAAGTAACGAAGAAGACTTACATACTATCTTCTCTGATCTTACAAAAGGAAGTGCAGAAATAGAAAAGACAGGTTCCACTCTTTATGAAGAACCTGTCAATGAATAACTATTTCTTTACAAACATGATGTTCATATCAACGTTTGTTGAGATACCATTAATACTTCCAGCATCTGTATATTGCCAGATGCTGAAGTGATAACTGAAGTTTGGAGCATAAGAATAATCTGCGACCCAGAAATCATAAATCATGTAAATAGTTCATATCAAATACTGTCTCAAATAATTGAGAACTGCTGTATACCATCGCTTGGTATCCAGCATTTTTTATGTGATTCATGAATGTGACCGCTGCTTGTGTGCGCTCTTGCGCAGTTGTATTTTCAATACGGTCAGTCGCATTACTTACTTCTTCTAAATCAAATACGATAGGTAACTGTAAGTTATATTTCTTTACACGTTCCAAGACAAAGTCCGCTTCAGCACGTGCCTCTTCTACGGAAACTGCCTGTGAGAAGAAATAAACACCTACATCAATTCCATTTTCAATTGCGCCTTGAATATTCTCTTCGAAGTATGCATCATCCATGAGTGCACCTGTTTCATATCCACGATATCCCACTTGAATCATCGCAAACTTCACACCACTGTTTTTGACAGCCGCCCAATCAATTGATTTTTGGTGTGATGAAACATCAATACCAATGACAGATGTATACGTATCATCTTCGTAAGATGGAAACCCATTGTTCCATGTTAAATTTGACCAGTTGTATGTATGCATGTTTGGATCAGACTCAACAAGCTGCTCCTCCTGTAGTAACTGTCTTGCACGATGTGCTTGTGTAAACATATTGCGGATCATCAACAGTGCAAAACAGATGACCATCGCTCCCGCGATGGCCCACGTTCTTTTTATTCTTTTCTTTCTATGATAATATCTCATTCACTACCACATTGGTCTAAATCCTAGTAGTGACACTAGGCCAAAGAACTTTCCAAGCGTATGTTGAGAAACAAGAATCGTAAGAATTACTGCATACATGAACGTTATAAATGACATCATAATGAAACGATTCCCTTTTTTGATTGTTGCAAAAATAGAACCCATACAAAATGACATGGATAGAAGTATTGCCCATACCCATAACGCTTCTAACGTTTGGAATAGAATAAATACTCCCGCTAGTAACATAAATACTGTTGGTACGAATATGGTTCTCGCTACATCACAGTATACATCTTCGGGTTTTTGTCCATCTTTACGGTTTAAGTAACAATACGTATAGATACTACCCACAAAGAAGATTGTTAATCCTATTCCACAGATAATACATCTTAGGATTAAAATATTTGCAATCAGGTTTAATACTACAATAACAACTGATGCCGAGAAAGATAACTCACTTGCCTGGAAAAGGGATTTCCTGCCACCTTCCATAATGTATTGAGATCCGACTTGTAGAAATGAAATTTTGTAAATATGCTTTCTTTGACAACATCTGGTTGCTCTTGTACCGGCTGCTCTACAACTTTTGCACCGCAGTAGCCGCAGAACTTGCTGCTTTCAGATATTTCTTTTCCACAGTTCTTACAAATCATCTCGTACCTCCGCAATAGGATTTTATTATAACACCATATTCGTCATTCGCATTAACGACGTGTATAATTTAATAATTCTTCTAGTTTTCCAGAGATAATACCACTATCCTCTAGCATGCTCTTTGTTTTAACGTTGTAACTAAAATAAAGTAATAGTGTTAAGAATGTATGCCAGCTCATTTCACGTCTGCCAGTTTCCACTGCACTATATGTCTGACGAGAGATACCTAAAATCAAGCATAACTCTTCTTGAGAAATACCAATGCGGGCACGATACACTGGTAAATCTTCAGTTAGCATCTGTATATATTTCTTCTTTTCTGATGTTGATAACATCGTAACTTTTATATTTGACATCACAATTCCTCCATAATGACTATAAATAAATTATGATGTTGTTATATTATACGGTCAATGCACCGTTTCTTGAGATTTCCTAAATATTGCATGAAAAAACAGGGTATTCTCCTAAAGTACGTTCTATCACATTATAGTTTAATGCAAAGCGTAGCTATATAGTCACTTCCGTAACGGGATAATCTATGTCTTTTGTCACGCGATTCATAAAAATCTATCATAGCAAGACCATTTTTAAGTTGTCCTCTAATCTGAGTTTCTAAAGTATGACTAAATTCATATCCATATTCTGGATTTACGGTTATCTTGCCTTCCTCTTCAAGCTCTCTTGAATTAAAAGGTATTACAAACTTTAAAAGTAATTCCTCATCAGGCTTGTCCCATACAATATCAGCATCATACATGTATATCCAAGGATTCATAAATCCGACCATTAATAATCCACCCTTTTTCAATACCCGAGAGGCTTCTTTATATATGTTTTCTAAATCTTCTACATATACATTTGAAACTGGATTAAAAATAATATCAAAAGTTTCATTTTCAAATGGAAATGGTTTTGTCATATCGCCTTGAACTGTGTTGATTTTTAAGCCTTCTCTTTTAGCAACCATATCATCTTTTTGTAATTGTGATTTAGAAAAAAATCCATTATAGTGACATCATAACCTTTTACAGCAAAAACCGGTCCCTGTTGTCCACCACCACAAGCCAAACCTAAGATCTTTTTCCCGTTTGTTTTTTCAAACCATTCTTTTGGAACTTTTTTTCCAACGGTTAATGCCACAGAAATTGGATTATTCCTAACTTCTTCTAATTCTTCATGTGTCAATGGTTCCGTATAGTCATTTTTTACATTATTCCATCTATCTTGATTTATTTTTATATAATTGTTCATTTTATAAATCTCCTTGTTAATTTTATATTATCTGTCACTTGTCTTTATCTACATAGTGGCTTTTTTCTACTTTGTACCATTTTTCTATCTTAATGTTTCATATCAAAAGGTCGAGGGCTGAGTATTTCTTTATTTTTTTCAAGTAAACGACTAACTGATTTACAATTTTCCCCATCCATAAACAGTCTAAAACGAGTTTTTACGACTTTGATAGTTTTCTTTATCGACTATCAAAAAAAGAAGTGAACCCACTTCTTTTTTGGAAACTATCTCTTTGTGACGTCTTTTTCTGCGTTAATTTCTAATAACTTGTTTGTTAATTCGTTTTCGATACGACGTAGTTCAAGCTGAGCAGCTTCACGCTTATCACGGCCTTCCTTCTGGATGTTCAATACTTCATCCAAAGTAGAAATTAACTTTTCGTTTGTATGTTGTAATGTTTCAATATCAACAATACCACGTTCGCTTTCTTTTGCTGTATCAACAGTTGCTTGGTGCAATGTTTCCGCATTCTTCTTGAGAAGCTCGTTTGTCATATTTGTAACTTCACGTTGTGCTTCCATCGCCTGCTTGGAGTGTGTGATACCTAAAGACAATACAATCTGGTTCTTCCAAAGTGGAATTGTATTCGCAAGAGTACTCTGAATCTTCTCTGTCATAAGAGTATCGTTGTTTTGTACTAAACGAATCTGTGGAGCCATCTGGATGGAAACCTGTCTAGTTAATTCCAAGTCATAGAGTTTCTTTTCGAAACGAACACAAGCCTGTTCCAGGTCATTTGCCTTCTGTGCATCTTCAGGCAAGCCTGTCTGCTTTGCCTTTGCGATTAATGCAGGTAATTCATTTGCACGAACATCCTTTAACTTCTTACGACCAGCCATGATATACATGGTTAGTTCCTTGATGTTTACTTGGTTACGTTCGTAGAGTTCATCTAATAATGCGATGTCCTTTAATAATTGAATCTGATGATCCTCTAAGACACCTGCAATCTTTTCAACGTTAGCTTCTGCCTTGTCATAACGAGCTCTGAACTCATCAATCTTTGACTTACCTTTATCAAATAGGCTTGCAAAGAATCCCTTCTTTTCATCAGAATCTGATGTATTCTTTAAATTTACTACAAGATCTGTAAGGATATTTCCGATTTCACCTAAGTCCTTTGTACGTACATTCTTTAAAGCAGAGTTTGAGAAGTCAGTTACTTTCTTCTGTGCTGCAGAACCATACTGAAGAACTGTATTGGAATCCATAATATCAATCTTCTCTGAGAATGAATCAATTGTCTTTTTTTCTGCTTCAGTAAATTCAGTTGCCTCAATTGGGTCAATCGCCTTTAATTTGTCATCTTCTTCAGCTTTCTTAGCTTCTAATTCAGTTAATTGCTTTTGATTTTCTTCTTGAATTTCATCAGGCGTTAGCGTAAGAGTGATTTCTGGCTCTGTTTGTGTCTGTGCTTCTGCCTGTGTTTGTGTTTGGTTTGTATTATTCTCGCTCATGTCATTCCCCTTCTGTCGTATAGATTTAGTATACCACGTTGTATTTTAATTTATATTCATTTTTTTCTCACGCTGTCTGCGAATCAAATATGTTATTAACTTGATAATTCCTAGCAGTACTGCGATTGCGATAACGATTGCTAGATAGACGCGATAGCCAAAAGCCGATGTATTTTGGAAGAAGCGAATAAAGCTGAAATGCTTATCCTTAATCTTCTGTGCTCTTGCGGTCTGGTATTGTGCTTTCATCTCAGATACTCCATTAACTTTATCCATATCTAAGATATAGCGTGTAACTGCCTGCCATTCTTTTAGTTCAGTTCCATCCGCATTGTATAGAATCATGTCACTGAAATCTGTAATCTCGTGACCAGAAGCATCGTATGTATGAATGTCTAATTGATTGAATGTTTTCTTACCTACCGATGGCAACATATTTGCAATATACAAATTCGTCACCACTGGATATAACTTATCTTTTTCTACTGGAATATAGAAACCTGCATTCGTGCGAGTTTCCACGTCGATTACATGGTTTAGGATAAAACGATAATCGGAGTAATGATACTGCATGCCACTAAAGAATAGCTGCCCATCTACCATCATATCCTTACCTACACTTCGGTCTAATTCCGCAACCTTGATTAAATCAGATCCCTTCATGTATACCCGGATCAGTGGGTAACCAAGTAATCCATCATTTCCTTTACCGAGGTTTACCGCATTATATACTTCCCCAACTGTGATATCACCCTTCACAAGTCCAGAGCGAATAATTCCCTTTGCGGTCAATCCTATCGTAAATGAAGTATCTTTGGTTGTTAACTTGCTTGCATATACATAGGCATCCGTAATGAGGTCTGCCATAGAGTTTCCTGTAAAGGCGGAATAATCTTCATACACATCCGTTAGTGGGAAGTTTGTATACCCAATCGATTGGTCCATTGTATATCCATATTGCTTGAGGTAATTTTCATTAACGTCTGCTTTATACTCTTGAATCTTTGCGTTAATTGTTTGGTCAACTGGACTTTCTGCCGTAATAGGAATCAATTGATAATCAATCTTCTCTTTTGTCTCAGCATTGATATCTAATAAGCCAAGATACTTACCAAAACATCCCGCAGACACAATCCATGTTTTATTCTTATGAATTGGTTCTGTTAATACAGTATGTGTATGACCACTGACAATCACATCAATACCATCTACTTTATCCGCAAGGATTTCATCTTCTGACTTACTAGCATCTTTATTAGTACCACTATGAGAAAGACATACAATGACTTGTGCACCTTCTTCTTTGAGCTTCTGTACCATATGTTTGGCTGCTTCAATACGATCAGGGAAAGTATTGTTGCCAGCAGCTGTGTAATAGACACTATCTTCACCCATTACACCAAATAAGCCAATCTTATATCCACCACGTTCAATGATTTTATATTCTGCACCACCATGATCTTCCCAGGCTTTCTTTAACGCCTGGGATTCTTCATCCTCACCAAATGTAAGGTTACTACAGAGAATTGGTGGTGTATTGGTAGAATTTTCAATCATCTTTGTAAGGGAGGCAACACCATAATCAAACTCATGGTTTCCAAGTGTTGTCGCATCATAACCCATCATTCCTAATAGTGATAAATCAGGTGCACTCTTTTCAAATAAGGCGTTATAGAATGTACCCATTGAGAAGTCACCTGCATCGACTAATACAGTATGGTCATTGCGATTGGCCGCAATCGTCCCCGCTAGTGCCGCATATCCACCAATCACTTCTGGTTCACCAGTCTCTGTATTCGTCACGCGATAGGAATCGATATGATCATGTAAGTCATGCGTAAATAGAATACGTACCGTCGAACTATCATTCGATGTCTGTTCTTCATCCGCATATACAACTGTAGAAACGGTACTTGTTAGTACGGTTATCGCAGTTATGATTTTTAATAAAAATTTCTTCATGTTGCTACCACCTCTGCGCATTAGATTATATCATTTTGCATAATGAAAAGAATGAGGAAACCCCATTCTTTAACATTTTTCAACAATTTGTAATTAATTACGCAAAGTTATATTCTGTCACAATTGGCTTTCTGCCTTCTGCCTTATCTCTGTAGTATTCATAGAAACTAATACCTAGATATGAACCAGAAATATTGTAAACATTTGTATAGCCAAGCTTCTGTAATGCACAGATTACATTATAGCTACGTTGTGAAGAACGGCAGTGTAAGTATACAGGAACATCTGTAGGAATTTCACTGAGTCTCTCTCTGAATTGAGACATTGGGATATTCACTGCATTGATTAAGTGTCCCTTTTCAAACTCGTCTGCTTCACGAACATCAATAATGCATGCGTTGTTTTCTACAAGTTCTCTTACCTTGTAAACTGGAACCTGTCTGAACTTATCATGTAGAAGGTTTAGTCCTACAAGAGCTGTGTGGTTCACAACATCCTTCGCTGTTGAGTAGTATGGGGAATAGCAAAGTTCTAATTCCTTCAAGTCCTCAAGTGTTGCATTCATGCTAATCATTGCCGCAATCACGTCGATTCTCTTGTCCACAGTACCCTTACCAACTGCTTGTGCTCCTAAGATTCTTCCTGAAGGCTTTTCAAAAATAAGCTTAAAGAAGAGTGGGTTGCTATCTGGCATTAAACCAACCTTATCTCCTGGGATTGTATACGCAAAGTCATAGTTATAACCGTGTTGTTGACAATCTCTTTCATTTAAACCAGTGTTTGCTACATTTAAGCCAAAGAGGTGGATACAACTTGATCCGATAACTCCTTTATTAATATGTGACTCGCCAAACATATGGTCTGCTGCAGCTCTTGCCTGTCTTTGTGCAGGTCCTGCAAGTGGAAGTCTAGTCTTATCATTTGTAAGTCTATTTGTAACTTCGATTGCATCACCGACTGCATAAATATCAGGATAGTTTGTCTGATAGTTATAGTTTACTAAGATGGCACCTGTCTTACCAAGTTCAATACCACAATCTTTAGCTAACTTTGTTTCAGGTGCTACACCGATTGCCATAATTACTGCTTCAGCTGGTAGATGTTCTCCACTAGAGAGAACCACTTCACCCTCACCTACTTCTGTTACAGTCTTTCCTAGATAAAGGTTAATACCATTATCGATGATTTCCTTATGGAGAATCTGTGCCATGTCCTCATCAAGAGGCTTCATAACCTGTGGTAAACCTTCCACAAGATTTACTTCTTTTCCTGCTTCGCGGAAGTTTTCAGCCACTTCTAAACCAATAAAACCACCACCAACGACAGTTACCTTATTCACATTCTTAGCAGCTACAAAGGCTTCAATCTTCTTAATATCTGTAACATTCTTTACTACAAATACATTCTCACGATCGATACCCTTGATAGAAGCTGGCAAGATTGCATTAGCTCCTGGGGAAAGTGCTAACTTATCATAACTCTCTGTGAAACTTTCTCCAGTAACTAAGTTCTTAACAACTACTTCTTTCTTGTCTGGATGAATCTCTGTAACCTCATGCTTTACCAAAGCCTTAATTCTGTACTTATTCCAGAATTCTTCTGGATTCATCAAAACTAGCTTATCGCTATTATCAACGATTCCACTTAAAGCGAAGGGAAGGCAGCAATTAGAGAAGGATACATTTTCTCCTCTTTCAAACATAATAATTTCTGCTGTTTCATCGATTCTTCTAGCTCTTGCGGCAACACTGGCACCACCAGCTACACCACCTACAACTACAATCTTCATACTCTCTCCTTTTCTTTACGAAACATTCTTTCTTTTTCGAAATTGATATACTAAAACTCCACATAGTGTCCATAAGATTAGACTAATGAAAGCTTCCTTTGAAAGCTGTGCAGGAGATCCCGGAAACATTAACAATACAATAAATCCTGCAGAAATCAGTGCACCTAGCGCACACTTTACTTTATCAATCTTTGATTTAGCAAGTGAAATACTGATGTAACTGACGTACATATACGCTACTGCCGCAAGAACACTTGCCATATCTACAATGTAGATAATTACACGTCTTCCAACAAAGGCTCCAATCAAACTAATTGCACAGACAAATAGAATTGCATAAGGTTGTACACCTTTATCATTCTTGATGCTGTATTTTGGACCAAGATGTTTTCTTTCGGATAGACTTGCAACCAGTTTACTCGATGCAATCATAAAGCCATTGATTCCACCAATCACAGCAGCTGCCAAAGCAATTAACATGATATAGAATCCAGCTTTACCTAAGTGTTGAATCACCGCATCCGCAACAGCCCAATGCGTTTTCATAGCTGCTTCAGGTGAAAAGCCTAATCCAGCTATAGTATTTAATGCTCCATAAATGAATATACCAATCAATACCGAAATACCCTACGAGTAACGTAGATTTTTCAGGTTTAAAGCCATAGTTCCTCCGAAACCTGTGGCACTACATCAAACCCTACAAACAAGAAGGGTGCTATCGCTATGATCTTTGAAATCTCACTGAACGAAAAGTGGTAGTTTTCCACATAGTTTTGATGAAAGGCCTGCAAATCACTTCTCATAAACATCAAGCATAGAAGTCCTGATACAATGACTGCCAAAAGAATGCTCATGATATTTTGCACTTTCGTGCTAATTTTTAACCCTTGAATATTGATGTAACCAAATAAGATAATGACGGCAGACATCACAAGTACATCCGTTAGATAAATTGGATATCCCGAAATAGAATATAGATAGAAAAAATCCATCTTCGCTCCAAATATCTCACGAAGCAGTAGCACAAAGGCTCCTGCATTTAGCGGTACCATGCTCAAATAGCAAAGACTTAAGGACCAACCAACTACAAAGCCATGTCCTGTGCCTAGATGATTTAAAGCATAGGTGAATTCCCCACCATCTTCTCTATGATTCTCTAACATGATATGATAGCCATTCTGTATCACCATGATAAAAACGCCACCAATTAAAAGACCTATAAAGGTATTGATTACACCTGCTTCTCTTAAAAACTTTGTGCCTGGAAGCGTAAAGGAGCCCCAGCCTATAATGGCTCCAATCACTAACCCAAGAACATCAATATATCTTAATTTTTTATCCATTGATTTTATAATCGAACTTTTTTAGCAATGATATTTCCAACAACACCACCAGTTACCATGACAATTAAGAAAATCCATCCTGATAATGAGAAGTTTGCGATTGGAGTATATAGAGCTCCTACGTTGCATCCGTTAGAAAGTCTTGTACCAAATCCCATAGCGAAGCCACCGATTGCATAGAATAATGCCTGCTTTGGATTCATCTTCCAGCTTGACTTGCAGAATGATACGAAGTTATTTGAAGTTAACATGTAGATAAATGTACCTAATACGATACCTACGTTCTGTACATTAATTGGATGCTCAAAGAAAGGCATTTGGTAAGGACCAGCTGCTCCCTTTGTAAACTCAACGATAGTTTCTACCTTAACACCGAATAACATGAGCAACTTACCGAACCAGAATCCGTAAGGAGTACTTGCTCCCCAACCAGCCTTAGTAACACCCATGAGAAGTACAAATACAGCAGAAATTACAAGAACAGATGTCTTTAAGCTCCAAGGACGAGAAACGTACTTTTCATATCCATCTTCACTACATGGACAAACTGGTTCTGTTTCATCTAAAGACTTCTTTTCAGCAGCCAACTGTACTGTTTCGCTACCGATACCGAAGTAAGTTCCTGCTTCCTTTCTCTTCTTTTCGTAGAGATAGCTTAACTTCACTACAATCAAGCAAAGAATACCAGTTAGAACTAATGCACCTAAGTAGCCCTGTAAACCATCAAATCCGAATAGATCTGGGAAGTATACACCATTCTTATCACCAAACTTGATCAAAGAATCCTGTACCCAGCTTGCTGTATTCTGAATTGGGAAACCAGCAAATACACCAATACAGAAGAATAATAGTGTAACGATACCTCTTGGGAATGCAGCAACTAAGTCTGTTAATACACCAGATGCACAGCATGACGCAAAAGCCATACCGAAACCGAAGAGAAGTCCACCTAAGATTAAACCTAAGTTAATAGGGTTTACCCAAAGGTCAAACTGGGAAACGTCTGCGTTATATAATACTGCTGTACTAACTGCAGCGGAAACGAAGAACATAAACATTAATGTTCTCATTAACTTTGTAGAACCACCCTTATAGGCACGGTTTACACTTCCCGCAAATCCCATAAAGCCTCTAGCAAGAGCGTAACCTAAGATACAACCCATCGCTAATCTAAAATACAGCATTGAGGAACTCAATCCAAACATGCCGAACAAAATTGTAATTGCAAGCAAGACAAAGCCAGCAATTCTTTCTGTTTGTTTCATACTTTTCAATTTCTCCTTTTTCATCCATGATAAAACTATCCCCCTCATTGTATGGAAGCCCTATCATTTTCATATTGTATGACATAGAAATGTGCAGAGCTATTATAGGCTGGTACTCTGTGTCTATGTTTTATTACTATACCACACTTCTATTTATCTTGAATTCATAGTTATACTATGTAAATCTAATTGAATCCTATATTGTAAAAATTTTGCAAACAAAAACCCCTATCCAATTTGAACTTCTCAAAAAAATCCAAATCGAAATAGAGGTTATTTTAATGATTATCCTTCTAGATAGTATGCATAAGCTTTTTCAGCACGTCCAGCTGTATGAGAAGCACCTTCGTATCTTGTTACGAAGATTGTAGCTGCCTCAGCTGCACCTTCTGCTGAATCCGCAACATTCTGTAATCCAACAAGAGTACTGTTATACGCACCTGTTAACTCATGTGTTAAGAAAGCTAACTGTCCTTCAACCGTTGTATAGTCGAGACCATTATTTGCACAGTAGTTAACTAAGTTTGTATATCGACCGCCACCCCATTGGCATAAACCGTAATAGGATGAGCCTGCAGTTGGATTAAACTTGGATTCTTGCCACATATTCGCCAAAACACCACAAGCAGCTGCCTTAGACAAACCAAGTGTACCTGTTAGGTAAGAATAGATTGTCTGATAATTACCAGAAGTATCAACTGGTCCACTAGATACATACGCTCTTGTCACATTGATTGTATAAGAGGCTGTAGAAACATTTCCATTCTTATCTGTCGCAGTGACTGTTGCCGTATATGTACCAGCCTTGGAGATATCGCCATCCACCGCTACTGTGTAGTAACCCTTACCATTTTCAGTTGAAGCTGTTAAGCTTCCATCAATTGGATCAATTACCGAGGAAATATTGGAGAACAAATCATAAGAACTTCCCGCTTTAATATCTACGCTACTAGCTGCTAAAGTAATCTCTGCAGGTTTTGTATCCACAACATTTACACTCGCGGTAAATGTCTTAGAATTTGTTAAACCAAACTTAGACTCTTTACCAGACAATATCAGTTTAATTGGATACGTACCAACCGCACTAGCGTCGATCTGTCCATCAATCTTTAAGTCACCAGTATGTTCCGCAACTAATGTTTGTAAGTCAAATGTACTTCCATACTCAGCTGTCGTAATACCACTCATGTTAATTTTCAATGAATCATATAACTTAGCCTGTGATAGTAACATCTGTTTATTCATATAATCGTTTCTTGCAAACACATATCCAAGTGCTGTGCCACCCAACATGCAAGCAGCCAAACCAAATCACAAGAAACTTCTTTGTCGTCTTTGATAATAAATTTTTCATATAAAAATCATACACGAAAAAATAATAAAACGTCAAATTTGGCGCATAGAATACACAATTTTCACACAAAATTACCACAATATAAATTGTGCAAAAAACCATGCATGCATAATATATATAAACGCTTACAAAAAATACTTGCATATTCAACTATTTATAATTGATATATCACAAAACGTGCATGCATGTATATACATAATAAAAGTGCTAAACAATTTTATTTAGCACTTTTTATTACTACTTTTGTGTCATCTTTAATAAATCTTCTAGTGTAGGTGAATCACTAGTCTTTGGAGGTTGAATCTTGATTGTGAAATCGAAGTCAGCCTCTATCAGTTCACTCATATCACTATCTGGATTAGATACAAGTCTCGTGGATTGACGTAAGATTGCGTCTTCAATCATATTACGTGCAAGTCTACCATTACCAGCTTCCATTGGATTAATACTCTGTACTTCATTGAAGTAAGCAGTTAATTTATCCGCAAGAGCTTCATCGATATGATAGCCTTTACTCTTTGCTTGTAGACAAGCAATCTTATAGAGTTCTTCACCTGTGTAATCCTTGAAGTTGATGATATTTGGGAAACGTGACTTTAGACCAGAGTTAGACTCTAGGAATACAGACATTTCCTTCTTATATCCCGCTAGGATAACAATTAAGTTATCACGGTTATCTTCCATCGCCTTTACAAGCGTATCGATACACTCTAATCCAAACGCATCATCTTACCACGATGTAGCGCGTAAGCTTCATCAATAAAGAGTACACCACCAATCGCAGACTTAATGACTGACATCGTTAATGGAGCAGTCTGTCCAACATACTGTGCAACTAAGTCTGATCTAGACACTTCTACAAGCTGTCCTTGTGTTAATGCACCGATAGCCTTCATATAACGAGAAATTAATCTCGCAATTGTTGTCTTACCTGTACCAGGATTTCCTGTAAAGATCATATGCTTTGAAAGTGTCGCAGTCTTCATACCTTGTTCACGACGCTTTTGCTGCATTGCAACTAAGGATTGCAAGGAAGTAATATAGGACTTCACTTCATCAAGACCGATAATCTCACTTAATTCGCGATTTACTTCTTCAAGTTCTTCGCTACTATTACGTGATCGACTCATCTGAATGTCTTGTTCCTTAACTGTAATGACAGGAATATCATTCTTTACAGTCATAGGAATCTCTTCCATATTTCCCAGGGAATGGTCTAATACAGCCTGTCCGAGGGACACATAGAAATCATAGAAATTAGAGCTGATAGATGCTGCACCTAAATCCTTATTGAAGTGCTGTGCCACCCAATCCTGTACAGAATCTTCAACCTGTAACTTAATCTTTAGATTCTCCTCAGCTTTCTTAACCAAGTTTGTTGTTTGAACTTGGATAATGGAGCGAATACTATCTTCATCTAGTTTCTTTAACGTAACTGTATCTAATACATGGTACATAAAATCTGCACCGAAGGCATCTTGAACCTTCGATACACTACCGGTTGTCATAAACACAAGATACTTACCACCGACGTTTAAAGTATCTACGCTATCTTTTACGAGTCCTGTCTGATTCTCTACAAGTACTCCCTTATTTAATACATAGCGCTTGTTTAGTACGCAACTACCTGTTGTCACTAGCGAACTAATCATACGTAAGAATGCTGGGAATCCATTTTCAAAGTTCTCAAAACAGATAACAGAACCATTACCTGAGATTGCCTCATACAGGTCCTGTAAGAAATCTGTTCTTGCCCTGATGATGTATAACGACTCATATCAATCGTATAGACTTCATCACTAACAAATACTTGACGTTCGTATAAAGAACGAGCCATCTGTGTAACAGCTTCATGTCTACCAGAACCCACTGGACCGGAGACAAGAATGACATTCTTTGCCTTTCCTGCTTCCTCACCCATCAAGTATGGTCTTCTAAACGCATTTACCATTTGTTGGATTGCGTCTTTTTTGACCCATTACTTTTGAGATGATGACGTTATAGATATCATCGAATAACTTCTGTGAGTTAAACTCCTTCTTCTCAACAGGTTTCTGTTCAACTTCACTTAAACCATAATCACGCTTTAAGTCTCTTTCTAAAACATCCATGCTCATTGCAGAGATATCTAATGGTTCATCTTTCTTCTGTAATGCCGCATGCATATCTTCCAGATCCTTCTGCTGCTTACGCAAGATTGCATTCAATTCCTGCATTGCTTGGTCTGGTTGTTTTAGAATATTCAAATTCTGGCTTTGTTCATTGCCATCAATGCTTAAAGTAATTTGCTCCGAAGCATCTGTGGACTCATACGCACGTTTTTTGCCTAAGACCTCATTCCAAAGTCTTTCTTTTTCCTCTGTTCTACGATCCTTCGACATTACTCGTCTCCTTTGTTTCCAACTTCAATCATTCCATCACTGGTTAAGCCATCCTTCTTTAATACAGCATTTAAGGTAGCCATATCAGCAGATAGATTAATAAAGTCTTGGTCTGTGTAACTTGCAATCATATTCTTCATCGCATCATTAATTAATACGACAGTCTACCTAACTTCTCTTTTGTTTCAGCGTAGTTTGGATCTGTCTGCGCAGTCTGAAGAGCATCGTATTGTTTTAAAATACGCACAAGGATTGGCAAATAATATTCATATAACTTCTTGAGCTTTCCTTTGGATGCAGGGAAAGTTATTTCTAACTTCTGTGCCTGTTTTAAAAGTGCACATGTTTCAAATAATCCATTTGAGATTTCTTCATCCGGAATTGCGTCATTAAGTGCGTTAATTTGATCAATATAGCTCTGTGCACTAGAGGATGGTTCTTCAACTTTTACTTCTTCCTTCTTCACATTTGTTGGTGTAGCTTGTACATCGATGACATCTGTATTTTGATAATCATCTGCCTGCTTAGAAACTTCTCTTAAGATCTGTTCATAGGATTCTGGGTAGTTTGCACCAAATACATTCAAACCACTTACCAGGATGCCATTACGATAAACATCTAAATTAGAGAGTGACTTGTATTCACCATTACGTACACGTAGTTCAATACCTGTACTAACGTTTAACGCAGTATGCGTTCTAACCACTTACGTAAGAAAATATTATTCTTTGCCATCTGTGATGCGGAAATATTTGAAGCACGATTACCAGCATAATATGTAGATGAAGAATAGCTTGCGTATGGGTTTGATCTTTGCTCATTTCTCTTTCGAGGCATTTACCGCTGCCATTACAATCGCAAATACGATACCAATAATAATTAACATAGGTATAAACGTTCCTCCTCCAAGAAAATAATATTAAGAAGAATATCCAACCAAAAATCAGAGTTCTTTCTGTTTTTCATTTTTTTATAACCTCTCACTAGTGAATTATAGCATAATACACGATTTTTTTATATCTCTTCAATTGTATTCTACATACGTAATTTTATTTACTGATAGTCAAAAAAATGCTAGTGTTGAATTCAAGAAAACGAGGTTACATGAATAAAATCGCTAAACTATATATCTCTTGGTTCAAAATTGGCTTATTTACCTTTGGTGGTGGATACGCAATGATTCCAATGATTCAAAAAGAAGTTGTCGATAAATACCACTGGGTAACGGCTGAAGATGTATTAAATTACTATGCAATTAGCCAATGTACCCCAGGTGCAATCGCAGTCAACTTATCCACATTCATCGGTGGTAAGATTGATGGTTTCCTCGGTGCTTTAGCAGCGACACTCGGCGTTATTACTCCATCTATTATTATCATTAGTATTATCGCAACCTTTCTTATCTAACTTTTCTTCCCTCGATATTGTAAAACATGCGCTTGCTGGAATTCAGATTGCGGTATGCGTATTAATGTTTGGGGCAGTAAAAAACTTTATTTCAAGACTAGTATTGTAGATATCCCTAGTTTAATCATCTGTCTTGTGGCATTCTTACTAGCATACTTTACAAATATTCCAACTGTACTTCTTGTAATACTGGCCGCTGTATTTGGCTACGTATTCTATACTTATAAAAATAAAATTCACCTCAAATAATCCGTCATTTTTCACAACAATCATAAAGATTGTTGTTTTTTTAGTTATCTATAACTAACTTATCGTGTAAAAATAATCTATGCGAAAGGAATTCTAGACATGATAGATAAGAAACTTTTTAGCCCTTTTGGGTGATAATAAAAAAATATATTCTATGCAGTTGGTCTGATGATTGTGGGGTTTATTTGCTAATCTTTCAATTACCGCATCCATCTGCTATGCCATTCAATACGCAGCAGAATACGCATCCTCTGGTAGTGATGCACAAGGCTTTATCCTACCAGCGATAGTTGTTGTGATTGCAATGGTAATTCGTTACGTTACTTCTCGTAGAATTGGTGACTTAAAGGATACGTTGGGAAGAAACGTAAAGAAGGATCTTCGTCAGAAAATCTATGACAAGATTATCAAACTAGGTGTTCGTACAACCGACAATATGAGTATGGCTGGCTTAACACAGTTATCCATGGAAGGTGTAGAGCAGTTAGACCTATACTACTCTGCATATATTCCCCAATTCTTCTATGCGATGATTGCTCCAATCATTTTATTTGTAGTTACAGTGCGTATCAATTGGGCAGTTGCACTTGTATTACTTGCATGCGTACCACTCATTCCAATGTCAATTATTGCGGTATCCCGTTACGCAAAGAAAATCTTTGCGAAGTACTGGGGCAAATACACATCCATGGGAGATAGCTTCTTAGATAGTGTACAAGGTCTCAAGGAACTAAAGATTTTCCAAGCTGATGCAGCACAAAATATCAAGATGAATGAAACAAGCGAAGAATTCCGTAAGATTACAATGAAAGTATTGGTCATGCAGCTAGCTAGTACAACAATTATGGATATGGTTGCCTATGGTGGTGCCGGTCTTGGTATTGCCTTAACGATTCATGCTGTTGTAAACGGAAGTTTATCTGCTTACGCAGCACTATTCTTAATTCTTGTAGCTGTAGACTTCTTCTTACCACTACGTGCATTTGGTTCTGCCTTCCATATTGCCATGAATGGTGCAAGTGCAGGTAATAAGATTCTCTCATTACTTGCTCAACCAGACCCAGTATGGGGTAGTGAAACAGTAGACAGCACAGATATTACAGTGAAAGATGTCACCTTCTCTTATGATGGAACACGTGATGTGTTAAAACATGCATCCATGAACTTTGGCTCAACTGGCATGTATGCAATTGTTGGTGAATCCGGTTCAGGTAAATCTACAGTTGTAAATTTATTGTTAGGTGCATATCACCCTCAACAAGGTTCTATTCTTGTTGGAAATAAACCTCTAGAAACATTAAGTAGAGAATCATACTACTCTCACATTTCAGTTGTAAGTTATAACACCTATATCTTTAATGAAACAATCCGTCAAAACTTTATGCTTGCAAAAGCGGATGTAACAGAAGACGAAATCTTTACGCTCTTAAGAAAGTAAATCTCTATGATTTTATTATCGATAACGGCGGTCTAGATAAAGTCATTACAGAAGACGCCGCAAACATTTCTGGTGGACAGAAACAACGACTAGCACTTGCAATCAATCTAGTCGCAAACAAAGATATCTACATCTTCGATGAAGCCACAAGTAACATTGATATTGAAAGCGAAGCAATCATCATGAATAACATCAAGGAACTCTCCAAAGAGAAATCCGTGATTGTTATTTCACATCGTTTAGCAAATGTCATTGCGGCTGATACCATCTACTACATTGAAGATGGTGAAGTAAAAGAACATGGTACACACAACGAACTCATGAACATGCATGAAGGTTATGCAAAACTATATACAACACAAAAGAAACTAGAAGAAGGCTATACGGAGGTGATCGCATGACAAACGAGAAATATGTCCGCCGTAGTGGCGCTGTGATTATGGCAAGTCTTATTACCTTACTAGGTTCACTAGCATACATTATGATTCTTGCTGTAATAAATGGTTCTGTAGGTTTCATTGTTGCGATGGGTGTAACGCTCATGGGTGCAGTTGGCATTGCCAAATCACTCGGTGAAGCAATCCCTCTCTCTTATAGTGCAATCATTGCCCTAACAATTGGCTTTGGTGTCTTACGTGGTTTCTTACGTTATTTAGAACAATACAGTAACCACTACATCGCATTTAAGCTACTTGCTGTATTACGTGACAAGATTTTCCGTGCATTGCGTATTCTTTGTCCTGCAAAACTCGAAAGCAAACAAAAAGGCGCAATCATCTCAATGATTACAGCCGATATTGAAACATTAGAAGTATTCTACGCACATACAATTTCTCCAATCTGTATTGCAGTTATCGTATCAACCTGTGTTACTTTGTTTGTTGGATTTACAGTAAACTGGTATCTCGCATTCATCGCATTACTTGGATATCTAACAATTGGTATTATTGTGCCAATGATTTCTTCCGGTCGATTAAAGGAATCTGGTGTTCGTTATCGTGCTGAATTTGCTTCCTTTAACGCTTACTTCTTAGATAGTATTAAGGGTATTAAGGATATCGTGCTTATGCACGCACAAGATCAGCGTAAAGATGAAGTTAACAAACGTTCTGATTCACTTCTTCTTGAAACAAAGAAGATGAAGCACGATACAGCAAAAGCGACTGCTGAAACAGAACTAAGTGTTTCAATCTTCATCATCCTGACATTGATCGTAGGTATTATCCTAGTCGCAAATAACAGTCTAACAATCGGCAAGATGTTAATCGGTGTAACAGCAGTATTTGGATCATTCGGTCCAGTTATCGCAATCTCTGCACTGCCTGGTAACTTAACACAGACATTTGCGTCTGGCGACCGTGTACTAAACTTACTATCAGAAAGACCAGCAGTAACACCAATTACTGATGGTAAGACTTTACATTTGAAAACTTAGAAGTAAATCACCTATCCTTCTCTTATGATGGACAAACACAGGTACTAAAAGATATCTCTATGCATGCAAAGACTGGTGAGATTGTTGGTATCGTCGGTGAGTCTGGCTGTGGTAAATCAACATTCCTAAAACTATTACTTCGATTCTGGCAAAAAGAAACAGGAGATATCCTCTACAACGGCATCGATATTAATGAAATTAATACAGATAGTTTATTATCGAATGCCACAATGGTAAGCCAAACAACATATCTCTTTGATGATACGGTTGAAGAAAATCCTTCGTATCGCTAAACCAGAAGCTACGTTAGAGGAAATTCAAGATGCATGCCGTATGGCATCTGTCCATGACTTTATCATGACGCTGTCAGATGGCTACCAAAGCAAAGTTGGAACACTTGGAGATAATCTTTCTGCAGGCGAAAAACAACGTATTGGATTAGCCCGTGCATTTCTACGTGGTAGTAAGTTAATCTTGTTGGATGAACCTACAAGTAACGTAGATAGTATCAACGAAGGTATTATTCTTAAATCTCTAAAACAGCAAAAAAACACGATAAATGCATTATCTTTGGTATCCCATCGTGAATCTACAATGGCAATCGCTGACCGCATCTATCGTGCATCAGAAGGTGTCATGCATGAACAAAATTGAAGAAAAACGTCAACGTGAGATTTCTATCGTCACAAAGATGATTGAAGTCTATTGTAGAAAGAAACACGGCACAAAAGATGGTCTTTGTCCTGAATGCCAGGAGTTACTTGATTACGCTACAATGCGCAGTAACCACTGCCCATTTATGGAGACAAAAACCTTCTGTGCAAACTGCCGTGTACATTGCTACAAACCAGAAATGAGAGAAAGAATTAAAAATGTGATGCGCTTTTGCGGTCCAAGAATGTTGTTATATTATCCACTCGCAACGATTCGACATCTCATTGAAAGCATCAAAGAGAAAAGAAAACTGGAGAAACAGAAATGAATTCAAAAAGATATTTTTGGATAGTACTAGGAAGTATCAGCCTTGGGGTTGGTGCTATAGGAGCATTCATTCCACTACTACCATCTTTCCCATTCTTACTACTCGCAGTATTTAGCTACAGTAAGAGTTCTGAAAGACTGCACAACTGGTTTATCAACACTAAGATGTACAAAAACAACTTAGAGAGTCATCTTAGCGGTAAAGGTATGACAAAAGCCGCTAAAATTCGCGTGATGTGTACAGTTACTGTATTTATGTTATTCGGATTTATTATGATGATTCGTAAGGCATTGTATATTCCATGTGCAATTCTTGGGGTTGTATGGTTAGGTCATATGATTTACTTCATCTGGGGTGTCAAAACTCGAGTAGATGATTCTACAGAATAATTGTTTTACAACAAAATTTGTCGTGATAAGATACCAGTGAGGTAATTATCATGGCAAATTTTTTATTGTTATGCTGGGAATTCTTTAAAACCGGTTTATTCTCCATCGGTGGTGGACTTGCAACAATCCCCTTCTTACAAGAGATGTCATTAAAATATGGATGGTTTAGTCTAACAGACTTAACGACCATGGTCGCTATCAGCGAATCAACACCTGGACCAATGGGTGTCAATATGGCAACCTATGTAGGTAATCACGTATATGGTTTCGTCGGCGGTATCGCTACTACACTTTCTGTTACAGCACCAGCATTTCTATCTATTATTCTGATCGCAACAGCGCTTCAAAAATTTGAAGACTCTGTAATTGTACAAAATGCATTCATGGGCTTAAGACCTGCAGTAGTAGGTTTAATTACATCTGCAGTGATAGGTATCTATTTACTAGCATTATTTGATATCACTGCATTCCAAACAACAAAATCTCTTTTCAGTTTATTTAAGTGGAAGCCTATCATCATATTTGCATGCATGCTAGCAGTATATCACTTCAAACCAAAGACACATCCAATACTATTTATTCTCGTAGCAGCAGTTATTGGAATTTTATTGAAACTATAATTTTGTATAACGCATCTAATATTAGTAATTTGGTTATTGGTATTTTTGATAATAGAAACCAAAAAAATTGTAATTTGTTTAGATATGAAAAGTAAATTAGGTTTAAGGGGATAAAAATGTTGATAGAAAAATAGACCTGAGTTTGATAAAATAACATCATTTGACGCGTTTAATAAATACTATTGGTATCGTGAAGAACTTTCACAAATATGTAAATCTATTGGATTAGAATACAGAGGTACAAAACAAGAACTCAATCACATTATTGAACAGTATTTTAAAGGGAATTTAATTAAAATATCATCAATAAAAAAGGAAAAGAAGAAAGTTGAAAATGTTACTGCTGATACACCGTTACTTGAATGTGGCTTTTTCTTTTTAATGCAAGGTTCAGAGAATATTTCTCTGTTTTAACAGGTATCGCACCATTTAAATTTACTGCTGATATGGCAACAGCTTGGAGAAAAGTAAAAAGAGAAAATGATTTAAGTTTTACAATTCAAGACATGCTGAAAGTTTATTATGGAAAATCGAATTATGCCAAGTATGATAATTCAGTTTGTCAATGGAATCAATTTTTGAAGGATTTCTGTGCAGACGAAAAATAGTTGCAACTACTCGAACAAATTAAAAGTAGCTTCTATTCTTTGGAAGGAAGTCAGAAATTCAAAAAAACGAAAAAAATTTATTCAGAGAATCTTTTGGCTGAATATGCCAGTAAAAATAAAAAGAGTATTGCAAGTAGGATATTCTTAACTTGCTAAACTAACAATTCGATATTAGTTAACATAAAAACAGTAAATTAGAAAAGATTTACTGTTTTTTTCTTTGTCTAAGAAAGTGGAAAAGGAGTACACAAGGAAGAAAAAAATAATCGGTTGAACATCAAACAAAAAAAGTAAGTATCTCCCAAACAGGAAATACTTACTTTTTTTACATTTAAAATGTGCATATGAAAAATATGTCTCTATTGAATGTCTTCTTCCGTACGTACTTCATAAATCCCATCACAGAATAATCCATTCACTTGATGTCCACCTTTTTAATGTATAGAAGGTATCTGATGGAGCACCCATTTTATTACTGAAGGTTTCTACCTTATAACAGATTGGATAAAAGTAATAAGTAATTATTCGATCACTTACTGGTACATACTGTACTCTTTTCTAGATCGAGAGAAATTTGTAGTTTGGTGTTGAAGCCAATTATCTTTTGCAATAACGACTGCATTTGAACGTTATCATTTTCAAGATTTGTCGTATAGTCTGTACCAGATATTGTAATCACTTCACCCTTCTTTACTCTAAAAGATGGCGTAATATGGATTGGTGATAGTATTACTTCGTTAAGAGAAATTTGTTGATCATCAATAAAGTAATTTTCATAAAGTTTTAATGACAACTCACTCGGATTAATCGGATTGCATTCCATATCATAAAACTGTGATGTATCAGAAGATACTAAATCATTCTGATTAATTTCATGTAAGTCGGACAATTTGTATGCATATCCAGATTCTTCTTCAACTTGTGTTACTTCATTACTCGAAGTTACTTCCTGACTTACTTGTCTTCGAGTAGAACAACCTGCTAGCATACATGAAAATGATGTAATTAGTATTATCGGAATCGTCTTTTTCATAGTCACCTCCAAATGATTCTTCATTTATTGACAAATCCGTAAAGTTCTATGAGTTTTTCTGTAATTACATTATAGCACTACCCCCCATAATAAAACCCTGGGACAAATGCCCAGGGAAAAGATGGGGAAAACCACAATATATTGTTAATGTTATTTTCTAGCTTTTGCGCTTGCTTCTGCGATTTGTTTTTCAATCTCAGAAATCGTCTTGATATCTTCTTCAAGTGTCTTTAATTCATCTTCGGAGAAGGAAGCCTTGTTTGCTTCAACTTGTGCCTTTAATACTTCGTCATATGGCATGCTCTGTGTCTGTTCAATCTGATCCTTGGACATTGTTGCGAATACCTTTATTCCAGATATCTTGATGCTTGCCGAAAATTTCACTTTCCTTTGCATAAAGATCTGTTAATTCATCATTTGCTCCTGCAGACTGTCCTTCTGTTACTGTTGTTGTAACACCACTTCCGGATTTCACTTCTTCAATCATCTTGATGATTTCTTCTTGTTTCTTTTCATCTTCTAAGTTACCAACGATTGGATCACCAACAAGGTTACCATTCTTATCAACCATAACTGTTGTAGGGAAACTGAAGATCTTAGCTAGGTAAGCCTTCGCATCATCACCACCATTGATGACGATATTTCTATATGTAGCACCCTGCTTAGATAAGATATCCTTTGCATCCTTTAGTGTTGCTTCATCAGTAGCTTCTACGTTTACACCAATGAGTTCTGCACCATGTTCCTTTAACTTCTTATTAAACTTTTCAAGTGCTGGCATTTCATTTACACATGCTGCACATCCATTGAACCAGAAGTTAACAAGTGTTACTTCATTCTTGCTGAATAAGGATTCATCAACATCCTTACCATCGAAAGTCCTTTACCCTTAAACTTAGGGACATGCTTTGCACGTTAGCTGTTTCAGTTGTTGTAGATGTTGTTGTCGTTGCGTTGTCTTCTTTCTTGTTGTTGCATGCTGCTAATGTAACTGCCATAACTGCTGCTACACCAACTAGGGTAAATCTCTTGAACAAATTCATTTTCTTTTTCCTCTTTCTGTTTTATGCCTTTTGTAAATTCTTATTTGCTACTTTTTGATTCTTAGCTTCACTCTTTTTCTTCATGGCTAAGTAAGTACTGATTGCTTTAGTTGGACATGCAGTAATGCATTCTCCACAACGGATACATTCCAAGTCACCAGTATTCTTTGTAATATCGACATCCATCTTACAAACTTTTGCACACTTACCACAGGATACACACTTGTTCTTATCAACGTTATAGTTGAAGATTGCGATCTTGTTGAATAATGCATAGAATGCGCCAGAGTGGACAAATCCATTTACAGAATGGACGATATACAAATATAGATAATGTTGTAATCGTAATAAGAATTGTAAACTTCCAGTAAATAATGTACCTAATGTTGCACGAATATTTTTTTATCTACGATAGAGAGTGGAATACCACCTTCCAAAATGCCTTGTGGACAAATGTATTTGCAGAAGTAAGGTAATGCAATTCCTGCTTTATTTGTCATAATGATTGGAAGTAATATAACTGCTACAGCGAGAACAATAAACTTTGTATATGTTAAGAATCTTAAATTTTTCGTACTAAACTTCTTTGTTGGAATCTTATGTAATAAATCTTGATACCAACCAAATGGGCACATAAATCCACAGATTAATCTTCCGATCATCACACCAAAGAAAATTAGAATTCCACTGATGTAATATGAGAAGTTATACTTTGATGAACCTACAACTGCTTGGAAGGAGCCTACTGGGCACGCTCCTGTAGCAGCTGGACATGAATAACAGTTTAAACCTGGTACACATACCTGTTTAATTTTTCCATTATAGAGAACGCCCTTGAAAAAGTTAGGGATATGCATGTTTGTTAGGAATGTCGCAAACATCTGAATTGTATTACGTCTCTTCAGGAATCTTAGAAACGCTCTTGATTTAGCTGATGTCATAACTATCCAATTCCTACACACTCTAGGCAAAGACGAATCGCTTTACTGAATACACTTTCTACTTCTCCACGAGAAGCACCAATCAGAATAAACACAACTGATAATACAACAAGGAATGCCTGTGTTGCGATTCTTATTTGTGTTGGATATTTATTAATAAAATCCATTGCATAGTCCTCCTTAACACTCAATTTCTATCTGACGTGAAAAAAATATAACAAAGTAGATATAAAATTTGTGTTAAGAAATTTAACAATGTATTTTTTTCTATTTTTATACATGATTCATGCCTGCATAAATGCACGTGTCTGAGTATATGAAGTTACTTGTCTTTGTTTTCATACTGTATGTGCTATACTTGAGTTCATATATACTCAGTTTCTGACAATTTCGTAGTCGTATGAAAGGAACATTTTGCATATGAGAATATTAGTGGTTGAAGATGAAATCACCCTTTGTGAAACAATCGCAAAGGGTTTACGTCTTGATGGATATGAAGTGGACACATGTTTTGATGGTGGTAATGCTTGGAATATGGCTATGGATGAAAGTTATGACTTGATCATCCTAGATTTAAACTTGCCAGTCATGGATGGTATGGAAGTACTCCGTAATATTCGTAAGGAGGATTCTGAAACAACTGTACTAATTCTATCTGCACGTGGACATCTACAAGATAAGATTGATGGTCTCGATAGTGGCGCAAATGACTACCTATGCAAGCCATTCCACTTTGAAGAGTTGGAAGCTCGCGTTCGTAGTCTAACTAGACGGCGCACCGTACAAAACTAATGTCATTCTTTCCTGTGGAGAACTTTCATTAGACACAAAGAGTCGTACCGTGATGGCTAGAGGTGAAAAGCTTCCCCTCACGCGAAAAGAGTTAGGACTATTAGAATACTTATTACTGCATCAAGAACGCCCAGTCCCACAAGAGGAACTCATCCAACACGTGTGGGATAGTAGTGTTGATAGCTTCAGTAATTCCATCCGTGTACACATCTCTGCTTTACGTAAGAAATTACGTGCAGCACTTGGGTATGACCCTATCACAAATCGTATTGGACAAGGTTATGTGATTGGAGGACAACAAGATGAATAAGCGTCGTTCCCTGCAATGGAAACTAACTGTCATTACCGCTATTATCGTCATTTTATCCTGTCTTGCGATTAGTTATGCCATCAGTAAATCTGCGATTGCGTCTATGAGTAAGATTGAAAATTCTGCTGTCGCAATTCTACCAGCCAATCCAGCAACAGATACGACTGGTGAAGTTGTACAATTACAGATTTCAACCAAAGATGTCATTTCTGATATGGCAAAAGGTATCCAAGCAGACTTCTGGAAGAGTAGCTTACTAATCACAATTATCATCACAGTTGCAAGTAGTTCTATGATGTACTTCTTTATTGGATACGCATTAAAACCACTTAAGAATCTCGGCGAACAGATTGAAGATATCCAAGCCAAAAATTTAAAACATCTTGTTTTAACAGATCAAAGTTCTATTGAGATTGAACAACTAACAAATGCTTTCAATGAAATGTTAGAACGCTTAAGTAATACCTTCGCTGCACAACGGCAATTCTCCGCAAACGCTGCACATGAGTTACGTACTCCTCTTGCGGTAATGCGTACAAAATTAGAAGTTTTTGAGAAAAACAAAAAGCCAAGTGACACTGACTATCAAGAAACAGTCATCATGATTCGTATGCAAACATCACGTTTATCACATGTCATTGATATTCTTCTCGAGATGACAGATTTACAATCCGCCCAAAAACAAGACCATATCTCTTTAGCAGATATGGCAGAAGAAGTAATTTGTGATTTAACGGCAGTCGCCGAAAAAAGGATATTACAATCTCACAAAATCCAGGGACTGCCGAAATCATTGGTAATGATACCCTTGTCTATCGTGCAATCTATAACCTTGTAGAAAATGCCATCAAGTATAACAATACCGGTGGAAAAGTAACTGTATCCATCAAGGAAGACAGTGAATATGCTAGCGTAATCATTCGTGATAATGGTCCTGGTATCAAGCAAGAAGATTGGCAACATATCTTTGAACCGTTCTTTAGAATTGATAAATCACGCAGCCGTGATATGGGTGGTGCTGGTCTAGGACTTGCCCTTGTAAAAGAGATTGCCCGCCAACATGGTGGTGATGTATATGTTGTACAAAGTTCAAAAAATCGGAACAGAAATTGCACTGAAACTACGTCGAAAGTAACAAATAGTCGCTTTATTGGCGACTTTTTCATTTTTCTGCCCTGTTGAGCGTATATGCAGGGCAGTAGAAGAATGGTATAATAAAGGTTATGAAAACTGGATTATTTATTACATTTGAAGGACCTGATGGAAGCGGCAAGACAACCGTAAGTACTGCCGTTACAAAGATGCTAGAAGCAGATGGCTATCAGGTACGTTATACAAGAGAACCAGGTGGTTCCAATATCGCTGAACAGATTCGTCAAATTATCTTAGATCCTAAGAATACAGAGATGGATGCTAGAACAGAAGCGTTACTCTATGCTGCAAGTAGAAGACAGCATCTTGTGGATAAGGTTTTACCTGTTCTTGAACAAGGTATACATGTCATCAGTGACCGCTTTGTGGATAGTTCCTTAGCATATCAAGGTTGCGGTCGTGAGATTGGTATGGATGAAGTTTATGAAATCAACCAATTTGCGATTGAAAACCACATGCCTGATAAGACTATCTTCCTACAGATTGATGCGGAAACAGGTTTAAAGCGCATCCGTAGAGGAAGAGAAGTATTAGATCGACTTGACCAAGAAAGTATCGAATTCCACGAGCGTGTTCATGAAGGTTATCAAAAGGTTATCGATAAGTACGCTGATCGTATGGTTATCGTCGATGCGACTGCAGATGTCGATACCGTGATTCAAAAGTCCTATGAAATTGTGAAAGGATTATTAGATGCGCAAGGATGAGTTACAGCAACAACAACCTCTGTTTTATCATGCATTAGAAAATGCATGCATGAATCATAGAGTTGCGAATGCTTATCTTTTATCCGGTCCTCATGGAACCCTAAAACACGAAGCTGCTCTTTTATTCGCAAAGAGTATCTTTTGTAAGCGGCACCAAGGAGTTGCTTGTGAAGAATGCAATACATGTCGTCGTGTAGATGAGGGCTTGTATGCAGACATGGTTTTATTAGATGGCTCTAAGAGTGCTATCTCTAAAGATGATGTAGACGCAATCCAAGAGAAATTCTCTAAGACTGCATTAGAAGATGGGGATGGATCTCGTGTATACATTCTAGAAAACGTAGAGAACGCAAGTATCTCTGCACAAAACAGTATGTTGAAATTTTTGGAAGAACCTGCATCTGGTGTTGTCGCAATTCTTACAACCGACAATATCGACCGTATCTTACCAACGATCGTTTCACGCTGTACGTTAATTCCCTTCTCTCCACTTTCTAAAGAGTATCTACTTTCCAAAGCGAAAGAAGTTGGCGTACAAGATGTAGATGCTTACTTTATCTCTCACCTTGTAAAAGATATCAATCAGATGAAGGAATTTGCGGACAGTTCTATCTTTGAAACCTGCAAGATGATGTTTAGACAATACTTTAATCTTGAAGGAAGTCGCGAAGAACTATTGGTAGATTATGATATCTCCTACCGTTCAAGCGAAAAAGACAGTGCAAAAGCTAAGAAAGAAAATATTTTATTACTCAATGGATTCTTCGATCTCATGTCATTATTTGCCCATGATGTTATATGCAAGCATGTTGAAGGACCACATTGGTACAAAGAATTATTACAACAAGAAATAAACAAACAGAAAGAATATGGAGAATTGATCATTATCTTACAAGAACAAAAAGATAAGATTAATCGATTTATTGATTTAAATCTATTAATGGATCAAACCTTCTATAGATTGGAGGAATTCAACCATGAACATGGAATGTGAACACGGTTCATGCGGTTGTCCAATGCACCAAGAACAGGAACAACCGACAGTGAAATATGACTATTCCGTCGCTGTACGATTTAAGAATGCTACAAAACCGTACTCTTTTGGCTGCGATACTGCAGATATCAAAAAAGGAAGCTGGGTTGTTGTAGAAACAGCACAAGGAATTGAAATGGGTGAGGTAGATGCGGATGCTCTATCAATTGATAGATACAATCTACATATGCCAACAAAACCAATTATTCGTATCGCTACAGAGAAAGACCAAAAGATGTACGCTGAAAATGCCATTGCGGAAAGTGAAGCGTATCGTATCTGTAACGAAGAAATTCAAAGTTTAAATCTCGATATGAATCTAATGAGTGCACAATATACTCTTGATCGCTCAAAGGTTCTATTTGTATATCTCGCTGATCAACGTGTCGATTTCCGCGAGCTTTTAAAGGTTCTAGGAACACGTCTACACTGCCGTATTGAATTACGTCAGATTGGTGAACGTGATAAGGCTAAGATGGTCGGAGGTATCGGTATGTGCGGTATGGAGACATGTTGCAGCCGATTCAAGAATCACTTTGATGTCATTTCTATTAATATGGCTAAGACTCAACAGCTTGCCCTAAACGTAGAGAAACTCTCCGGTATGTGCGGTAAGTTAATGTGCTGCTTAAAGTATGAGGAAAATGACTATAAGGAACTCACAGCTGGACTACCTAAGATGGGTTCTCAAGTTGAATATGACGGTATGATTTATCGTCTTACAAACATGAATGTCATGAAGCAGGAAGCGAAGTTAGAAAACCGCGAACAAGTACTCTTTATTTCCCTGGAAAACTTACGTGAGAAAGCTATCCCACGTAAAGGCTTTGTTCAACAGAACAACAACCAGAAGAATGATAAACCAGTACATCGTACAACTGTTCATGAAGGTGTAGCTGCACCAGTGAATAAAGACAAGGCTGTACATGTATCAACAGACTTACCAACAGTAAAGGTTGAGGCATCGAAACCACAAAACAACCGTCCAAACAACAACAATAAAAACCAAACAAAGCATCATTCCAACAAGCAGAATCAACCACGTCCAAATGTGGAAAAGAATACTGCTGACCGTAAGAATGTAACTGTGCGTACATTTGGACGCAAGAAAAAAGATGAGGGCGATAACGCATGAACCGCCAAAAATCCTTCGAAAATGAAAAAACCAACACTCTATTTAGTACCTACACCAATTGGAAATCTCAATGAGATGACTCCACGTGCTATCGATATCTTAAATAGTGTCGATGTAATCGCATGTGAAGATACCCGTAATAGTGGACAGTTACTAAAGCATTTTGGTATTTCAAAACGATTGATTGCTTATCAGAACTTTAATGAAGCATCCAGTACAAAAGGCATTATCAACTTACTATCACAAGGAAATAACGTTGCCTTAATCTCCGATGCTGGATATCCATTAATTAACGACCCAGGCCAAAGAGTTGTCAGTGAAGTGACAGCGCTTGGATATAACGTTGTGCCAATTTCAGGCTGTAGTGCTTTCTTGAATGCACTCGTTGCCTCAGGATTAATTGCACAGCCATTTATCTTCATTGGTTTCTTACCACCTTCCACACATGATTGTGTTAAGAAACTACGTCTGTACCAATCATATCCAATGACACTCATTATGTACGAAGCACCACATCGCATTGAGAAGATGCTACAAAGCTGCTTAGATGTGCTAGGAGATCGTCATATCTGTATCGCTCGTGAATTAACAAAAGTACATGAAGAGTTCATCCGTGGTACAATTTCCGAGATACTACCGATTGCCTCAGAGTTAAAAGGTGAAATGGTTGTTGTGATTGAAGGCAATCAAGATGACTATGAAAAAGATATCGATATGGGGCAGATTCTCAATATGGTAAATACTTCTATTGAAAGTGGAATGTCTACAAGTGCCGCAATCAAAGAAGTTGCCAAACAGACAGGTATCTCAAAAAATCAGATCTATGATTTAGTTCATGGAAAAACTGATCAGAAAGGTGTGTGCTAACGAATGTTAAATCAATACGGACAATTAACCTTAGAACAAACACTGTTCTATCTTGCGATTGCGATTTTTCCCTGCAATCTTCTTTCATGATTTATATCTATCGCAATGATGATAAAGAAAAAAAGAACCACCACTCTTATTACTAAAGTGTATTATTGGTGGTCTACTCTCTGTACCAATCGCAATCATATTAGAGATGATTTCCGAACAGGTTGTCTATTATCTTTTGGAAAATGTAGTAACTGCTACACAAGTCAATTACGGTATCCTAACCGCAATCTTTGTTGGACTCATCGAAGAAGGCGCAAAGTTCTTCTTCCTCTATCGATTCACATGGAAAGACAAAGCATTCAATTATCGCTTTGATGGTATTGTATACGCTGTATTTGTATCACTTGGATTTGCGGCATTAGAAAACGTCTTCTATGTATTTAATTATGGAACAGGCGTTGCTTTACAGCGTGCACTTCTCACAATTCCAGGACACATGAGCTTTGCGGTATACATGGGCTTATACTACGGTCACGCTAAAGTATCTGAAGCTGTCAATAACCCAGACGCAAAGGCACTCAATCTAAAAGCAGCGTATGCATTTGCGGTATTACTGCATACAATCTTTGACGCAACTCTGATGGTAGAATCCGATATTGGACTAATCTTCTTCTTTATCTTCGTTGCAATCCTAGATATCGTCGTATACCGCACGATTCGCTTAGAGTCCAAGAATGATATTCCTATCGTTCCACCAACAGAAGAGGATATCTACGCAGAAACCCAATTATCACGACCATCTCCAATCGTTGAAATTACACACGATGTAAGTGAACGTGAAAAAATGTAAGGTTTGTTGTATTATAAGGTTAACGATATTAATAAGAGGAGTAATTTATGTTAAGTGATCCAACAATTGTCAAATTGATTATCATGGGCCTAGTAGGCACAAACGTTGTTCTACTTCTAGCCGTTATCTATTTGGCATTTAAGAAAAATACATATTATGTAGATGCGGATGGAAATGATATTAGTACAACAAAAAATACACAGGCTAAGAAAGTTGTGCAAGCTACACCAGTCACTCCAAAACCAGAACCAGTACAACAACCAAAGCAAAATGAAGAAGATGCGCTTGCTGCGACAACAGTTCTTACCGATTTAGAAAGACCTGTAATGCCAGTTTCTCCATCAATCGCTCCAATAAAGGTCGATTCCTTGGATACACCAATTCGTGAAAAGAATAATGATGATTCCGCAACATTATTTGAAGAAATCTTCTCTACAACAAACTTAGATGAAGCTGATCCTAAGATTCTTGTTACTATCAAAGTAGCAGGGCAAGCAAAAGATTATACAATCAGTAAATTACCATGCTTGATTGGTCGTGAAGCCACAAGTTGTGACCTTGTTATCAACGAACCAGCAATCAGCCGCAAACATGCACGCATATTGATTGAAAGTGATACATTCTATTTAGCAGATGTTTCTGAACATAATGGAACATACCTAAATGGAATTAAACTACCACCACTTGGTAAGGCTCGTATCCACGAGGGAGATCATATCAACCTAGGACGTGCAGAAATCGTCATCAATCAAATTATTGACTAAAGATGCTTACGAGCATCTTTTTCTGATTCTATACAATAATGATGTATGATTAACGGGTATGGAGGTTCACTATGAATTTAGAACTAAACAACAAGCTACATGGATTTGTCCTTGAACAAATCAAAGATATTGAAGACGCAAAAGGAACTTTATATATGTTCCGTCACGAACAAACAAATGCAGAACTCTGCTGGCTAAAACGTGATGACAACAACAAGACTTTTGCGATTACTTTTAAAACAATTCCTGATAACGATACAGGTGTTTTCCACATTCTAGAACACAGTGTTTTAAATGGTTCAAAGAAATATCCTGTACGTGAACCGTTTGTAGAACTATTAAAGAGTAGTTTACAAACATTCTTAAATGCTTTTACGTATCCAGATAAGACAATGTATCCGGTAAGTAGCCGCAACAACAAAGACTATATGAACCTTATTTCTGTATATATGGATGCGGTATTCCAACCAGCAATCTACACAAACCCAAATATCTTCTTACAAGAAGGTTGGCATTATCAGATTCATGATGTAAATGAAGAGATGGAATATAGTGGTGTTGTGCTAAACGAGATGAAGGGTGCCTTCTCCTCTGTTGATGAAACAATCGTAGATGAACTTAATCGTATGTTATTCCCAGATAACTGCTATAAGTATGTATCTGGTGGTGATCCACGTTACATCACAGATTTAACATACGAACAATTTATTGAAACACACCAAAAGTTCTATCATCCATCCAACGCTCGTGTTTGGGTAGATGGTAACTTAGATATTGATGAAGTACTTCGCTTTATCCATGAAGAATACTTTGTTAACTACCAAAAGGAAGAAATGGATTTCGCAATTCCTATGCAGAAGGTTCTACCAGCTGTACACAATCGTATATCCTACGAAGTCAGTGAAAATGAACCTACAGAAAATCGCTCTCATATCTCTTTTGCGAAGATTATTTCTACATATGATTCTTATGTACAAAATATCGCATGGTCTGCACTCTCTTCCACACTTGTGGCCAACAATGAATCACCATTAAAGAAGGCTATCCTAGATAACAACCTTGGTGAAGATGTTGATTTAGACTTATATGATGGTATCCAACAACCATGGCTCGTCTTAACCATTCGTAACACAGATGCTAAGAAGTATGATGCAATCCGAGTAACGTTACGCTCTACCACAAGCAAACTTGTAGAGAATGGACTAGACCACGAAGAATTACACGCAACAATCAACCAGATGGAATTCCGTTATCGTGAAAGTCATGAGCCTGCAGGTTTAATGTATGGACAACGTGCAATGGACAGTTGGTTATATGGTGGTGATCCAGCAGAACCACTATTTAATGGAAAGATATTTGATATCTTACGTGAAAAGATTGAACAAGGATATTTTGAAGAACTCTTAGCATCCTTCTTATTAGATGAGGAACATCTAAACTCTCTTACTGTCGTGCCATCCACAACAATGGGAGCTGAGCGTATCGCAGATGAAAAGAAACGTCTAGCAGATATTAAGGCTTCTAGTAAAGAGAATGTTCTAAAGTATATCGAACAAAACAAGGCATTAGACCTCTGGCAACAATCTACCGACACAAAGGAACAGCTAGCTACCTTACCAAAGATTCATCTTTCAGAGATTGATGAAAAGCCAGAAGACCTTCCACTACAAATTGAAAAAGTGCAGTCTGTTAAGACACTTATTCACCCTGCACAAGAATCAGGTATTGTATACCTCTTCTTCTACTTCTCACTTGCAGGAATTACTATCAAACATTTACCAGCAGTTGGTTTATTTACAGATTTACTCATGAACTTACCAACTACAAAGAAGACCGTTCGTGAGTTACAACGTGCTGTACGCAAGGACCTTGGTTCCTTAAATATTGTAACAGACGTATACTCACCAGATAATCGTTCTGATGCATGCATTCCAGTCCTTGCGGTATCCTGTTCTGTACTTGAAAGAAATATAGATAAGGTTGTCCCACTCATTTTAGAAGTAATCAAAGATACAAAGTTTACAAAGGAAGAAATCTTACCTATTCTCAAACAAGGTAACGAAGGCGCAAGACAATCCATCATCATGAATGGACATTCCTTCGCAATGCGTCGTGTATCTGCGCACCATAGTGCTGAAGGTGTATTCCGTGAATACATCGGTGGATATGAGAATGCATTATTTAGTAAGCAGTTAGAAGATAACTACGATGAGATGATCGATGAAGTCATCAATGAATTTGAGATGTATCAGGAAGTATTATTCTCTAAGGATCGTCTGATTGCGAGTGTAACTGGTGATCATTTAGATGTTGTAGAAGAATTCATCGCTGGTATCAATCGTATTGAAGCACAGGGTAACGTTGTGCACTACCCACTCTTACAAGAACCAAAAGAAGCACTTCAAATCCCTGCAGGTATCTCCTACTCTGCCGCAGGCACTAACATCAAGTCCTTCGATTTTGAATATGACCCACGCTTGCAGGTAATCGCTCATCTATTAACCTACGATTATCTATGGACTGAAGTTCGTGTGAAAGGTAACGCATATGGTACAGGCTTTAGTGCAAACCCAAATGGAAATATCGCCGCATACTCCTATCGCGACCCAAGCCCTCTTCATTCTATCGAAGTCTACCAAGACATTTACAAACGTATCAAGCAACTCGCTGAAGATGAGCAAACCGACTTAGCAGGATATATCATTGGTACAATCGCAGCTGCAGAGCCACTCTTAGCACCTGCTGCGAAAGTACGTCTAGCAGATATTCGCTACTTCCGTAATACTACATACGAAAACTTATGTGCTGCACGTAAGAAAATTCTATCTATGACAAGAGAAGATCTTGCAAGATACGTAGAACTCTTTGAAAAGGCATTACAAAATCCAACATCTTGCATTGTCGCAAACACAGAAACAATCGAACAATGTAAGGAAGAAGGATACACTATCCTTGATCCATCTCTTAAAAACGGCAGAAAATGCCGTTTTTTTATTGTATAAATGTGTCTAACTTTCATTAAAAAAATGAAATATTTTTCAGGTTAGTTAGTTCTAACATGCGAAAAAATCACAAACTTCTTTGAGCAAAGGTGTTGAATTCAAAAATAAAATCATTCTATAATGATAATAGTTCTCAATAAGTGGTGATTATGAAAAGAAGACAGACTTATCAAAAAAACAAGAAATATTAAATATTATCCAAGGAATTGGAACGCATATGACTGCGGAAGAAGTTAAGTCTGCTTTAGATCAAAAGGAGACCGGCATTGGTTTAGCAACTGTATATCGCAATCTCAATCTTCTCGTCCAAGAAGGTGTGATTCGTAAGTATACAGGTGAAGGCTACAACTTCTATGATGGTAATCCTGCTCCACACGATCACTTACGTTGCACAAAGTGCGGTAAGATGATCGACCTTGGTGAAATGCCTTATGATTCTTGCCCAGATGAAAAGGTAGAAAAATTCACCGGTGGAAAAGTATTCAGTCATGTCACTATTTTTGAGGGAATTTGCAAAGATTGTCTAAATGAGGAGGACACAAGCAATGGAATTAAAGGGTTCAAAAACTGAAAAGAATTTAAATGATGCATTCGCTGGCGAGTCAATGGCTCGCAACAAGTACACTTTCTTCGCTGAGAAAGGCTCGTGAAGAAGGTTACGAACAAATCGCAAACATCTTCTTAGAAACAGCACGTAACGAACAGGAACACGCTAAGCAGTGGTTCATCGCATTATGCGGTGGCGCTATCCCAACAACTCATGAATGCTTACAGATGGGTGTTGATGGTGAAAACTACGAGTGGACAGACATGTACAAGAGAATGGCTGCAGAAGCTCGTGAAGAAGGATTCACACGTATCGCAGCTCAGATGGACATGGTAGCTAAGGTTGAAAAGGAACACGAAGAAAGATACGAGAAGTTAAAGGCAAATGTCTTAAACTCTCAAGTATTCGAAAAGGACGAGCCAGTAGTATGGCAGTGCGAAATCTGTGGTTATACAATTGAGTCCAAGAAGGCTCCTAAGATTTGCCCACTATGCAGCTACAAGGAAAGCTTCTTCGAAGTTAAGAAGGAAAATTACTAAAATTTGTCCCTTCGGATGGTATGAAAATACCATCTTTTTCTTTATGATTATGTTAGTAAAAAAGAGGAACATCATATGTCACAAGAAATCTATGTTAAACCCAAGAAAGTTACACCCCTAAATATCCTACTTATCCTAATAGGATCATCCTTATACGCATTATCAGTAAACTTCTTCTTAGTACCTTTAAAGCTTTACTCTGGTGGTGTCCCTGGTACAGCCCAGATGTTAAGAACATTATTCTTTGCTAATGTGAATAATGTAGATACTGCAGGTCTGATCAATCTTGCGTTTAATATTCCGCTCTTCCTTCTCGCTTTAAAGAAGATGAAGAAACGCATGGTTGTAGGAACAGTGCTATCAGTTGCCTTACAGACAATTATCTTTACATATATCATCGCCCCGACTGCACCAATCCTCGATGATAAACTTGCATGTATTGTCATTGCTGGATTATTAGGTGGCGTTGGATGTGGATTGATACTTACCAATAGCGCAAGTGCAGGAGGCCTAGATTTATTGGGTCTATATCTAAGTCATAAGTCAAAGAAGATTTCTGTAGGAATCTTTAATGTCATTTACAATATTATTCTATATACATTAATGGCACTTCTTTTTGATGTCTCAACTGCACTATATTCTATTATCTATATTGTTGTATTCTCTGTGACAATTGATCGTTGGCATTATCAAAATATTGAAGTTGAACTTATGATTTTCACACATGTGCCTGAAGTAAAACAGATGATCATGCATGAATATGCAAGAGGTGTTACTTGTTGGGATGGTAAAGGTGCATATACCAATAATCACACAGAAGTACTCGTCACAATTGTCGCAAAAAGTGAGGTTTCTTCCGTCCAAAGAGAGATTCGAAAACTTGATCCAAATGCCTTCGTAATCGCTCATACACGTGTTTCTGTATCTGGAGGATACCAAAAACGCCTAGTTTAACACTAAAAATACGATAAATAGTGGATTTATTTTTTCTTTGTGGTACATTTTGTATTGTAGAAATCGTGAGGAACATATGAAAACAACACATACAATTTTAATTGTGGATGACGATATTGATATTTTAGAAGCCCTGAAAATCTATTTATCGAAAGACGAGTATCGTTTATTAACTGCTCTAAATGGAAAAGATGCAGTCGATATTGTTAAAGCAGAAACTGTGGATTTGGTATTAATGGATATCATGATGCCTATCATGGATGGCATTAAAGCAACCGAAGAAATTCGTAAACTCACAAATATCCCAATTATCTTATTAACAGCAAAGAGTGAAGATAATGATAAGGTTGTAGGTTTAGATTGCGGTGCTGATGACTATATCACAAAACCTTTCAATCCATCTGAAGTCTTAGCACGTATTAACTCACAGTTAAGAAGATATCACCAACTCGGTGGTGTTAGTGCTGATACGAACGAGCTTGTGATTGGTGGAATCGTTCTAGATGACTCCACAAAGAAAGTAACTGTTGATGATAACGAAGTTGCACTAACACCAATGGAATTTGGTATTTTAAAGATGTTGATGAAACAACCAGGAAAAGTATTTACTTCCTCTGAAATTTATAAAAATGTATGGAATGATGAACCAATTGGTAGTGAATCTGTTATCGCTGTTCATATCCGTCACTTACGTGAAAAGATTGAGATTGATCCATCTGAGCCAAGATATATCAAAGTAGTTTGGGGACAAGGCTATAAGATGGAGGATAGTCATGAAAGAGCGCAGTAAAAAAAGATTACGTTCAAGTTATCTATGGAAAGTGATTGCTTTCCTTCTTTTTGCGCTTGCGGCTACACTAGATTTAATTGGTATGAATGCGATTGCGTACTTATCTACTGCTGGAGCCTATGATGGAATTTCCAGATATAGTGATACTGCGGACGCAAAAGCACGTGCAGCAGCCACCGCCAATAACTATGTTTTATATGCATTAAGCATTGATTCATTTTATGTTGGTGGTACGAATCAAAGTTTTGACCGCGAAAACTCTAATCTTGCGGTAGAAATTTATGAAGTTGCTACGAATCAGCTAATCTATAAAAATTTTGATGTTGAAGAATCTACATTACATGGTACTGCCTATTTCTATGGTGATACTTCTGATGGCTATTTCCAGGATTACATTGATAAAAATAGTCAACCAACATACCGTATTGAATATGCACTTGCGAAGGATTTAAGCGCAAAAGATGATTTCTACTATTGTGATACGATTTATAACGTCCAGTATAAATTCCGTTATATTGTATTCCCAATTGAATTTCTCAGTATTATCGTCCTCATCGGTTCTGTCGTATTCCTATTCTATGGCGCAGGACACGTAGATGATAAACCAGGTATTACTTTGGCGTGGATTGATAAGGTTCCTCTTGATATCTTTGCCATTATTGTTTTAATTGTTTGGATAAATGCTAGTTATTATATTTATAATCATGGCTTCCCCGATATCGCAATCAACTTCTACCAACATGGATATTATTACGGTTTTGCGAAAGCTAGTATCATTAAGTACATCATGGTAATTATTGGAGGTGTAATCCCATTCCTGCAATTTACATTGTTATTCTTCTTAAGCCTTGCGACACGTATCAAATACGGCAATTGGTATAAGAATACATTAATCTACTATATTGGAACGATTCTCTCAAATCTTCTAGAGATTGGAGGATATTTCCCTACTTTCTTATTGGGTTCCTTCGTATTCTGGGTTGTATTCTACTTCTTAGTACAACTCCAGTTATATGTGTTGCTAGGTATCTTCTTATTTATCGCATCATATGCTCTATTCTGGCGTGCATATGAATCCGTACTCTTAAAGAAGGCAATTCATAAATTCGCAAATGGAGAGACTGATTTCTCATTTAGCACTTCAAATTTATCTAATTTCTTTAAAGTACAAGCGAAAGACCTATACAAGATTAAAGACTTTGCGGAAGCAGCTGCTAGAAAATCAATTCGCTCTGAACATTTGCAGAATGAATTGATTACAAATGTCAGTCATGATATTAAGACACCTCTTACTTCAATTATTAACTATGTTCATCTTTTACAAAATGTTGAAGATCCAGAACAAACTAAAAAATACCTAGCAGTATTAGAAAAACAATCAAAACGTCTTCAAAAATTAACAGAAGATCTCATCGAAGCCTCTAAGGCAAGTACTGGTAATATTACCGTTAATATTATGCCGAAATGATTTACATGAATTATTGGAACAAGCTATCGGTGAATACTCTGATCGTTTCGAAGCTTGTAAACTAGAGATTGTGACAAATATTCCAGATAATGCACGTTCTGTCATGGCTGATGGAAGACTCTTGTGGCGTGTATTCTCTAATTTATTCTCTAACCTAGTAAAATATGCACAACCAGAAACTAGAGTCTATATCAATACTATTCGTACAATCGACAACAATATTATGATTTCAATTAAGAATGTTAGTCGCGAAGCACTCAATATTTCTGCAGAAGAGTTAACACAACGTTTTGTTCGTGGTGATGAATCTCGTCATAGCGAAGGTAGTGGACTAGGTCTCAATATTGTAGAGAACTTGGTAAACCTACAAAACGGTCATTTCAATATCGTTATTGACGGTGACCTCTTTAGAACAAACATTATCTTGGCCGCAAAACCTGAAGAAGCCACAAAGAAGAATTCTACAACAGAATCTAATTAGTCCTATCAAAATAAAGATGGAGATTACAATATTCTCCATCTTTTCTTATTCAATGTTGATTGCTTGATCATGATGTACAGACCATGCATACGCATCAATTGTTTTTATCTGGGTAAATCAATTGTAGTGCTTTTCTATATGTATTGATTTGTTCAGTATACAAAGATTTAATCTTAGATATTTCGGCATTATCTGTCTTAAAATCAATCAGAATAATTCTATCTTCTAGGATTGACACAAAGTCCATAATACCATGTATCTTTTCTTTCTCTGTTTGTACATAGAAAAGGATACTCATGATGAATCTCACCTTCTACAGCCTGTTGATAAATCTTTGAATTACCAAATGCCAGTAGATGTTTTCTTTCTGTTGAAGAGAGATCTAAGAATTCTAAATCCTCTTCATTAAATAATCTTGGTGGTAGTTGTTCAAAACATGCATGAATGTGTGTACCATATTCTCTTCCAGCATTTGTTTCTGTTAAGTCTAATGCTGGCAAACTACTACCAAACTCAGTAGAACTTGGTGTTAATACTTCCTTCTCTTCTATACTTGTATATCCATAGTGTGGAAGCTCTGTAACAGTCTCTGTTTCTTTATGCTCTAGGAATACATTCCATGATGGATCAATATCAACCTGCTTCATAATTGGTTCGTTTGCCATCGTGCTAAGAATTAATCCAGACATACCATTACGGATGAGTAAATCACCTAACATAAACTTCTTTCCACGATATGGAATTGGTTTTGGTAATGCGTCTACAATATAGAGTCTACGTACCGCACGTGTAACTGCGACATATAAGATACGAATAAATTCCTCCGCATCTTCAAGGTTTGCTTTGTATTCGATCGCACGTTTATGAATTGTCTTTCGTTTTGCACGATATGGATTAGTACATAAGAAGTTTAATCCTAGATATAAGTCATCATCGACATTGACTGCTTCAGCACTATCTCTAAACTGATTTGTTGCATTACTCCATAGGAATACATACTTATATTGCAGTCCCTTTGAGTGGTGAATTGTTGTGACGGTAACGATATCATCTGCCGAACCTTTTGAGACTGCTTCATTTGACACTTCATCTTCAACTGCTTTTAAGGCATTTAAGAATTCCGCAACTGAATGGTACTTCGCAGATACTGTCATTTCAAATAGATAGTCAAAGTTTGACTGTTGACTGATATTTAAACGATTGAAGTAAGTATTATGATTTGCAAGTTCTGATAACATTCTTGGAATACCATAGGTATCCGCAAGCTCTTTATACATCTTCAAATCATCATAGATACCAAACTCTTTAGCAACTGCTTTGATTGAACCGAGTCGTATCTTTGCCCTAGCAATTTCTTCATCACTATAGTTATAGAGATTAGAAACCATGCATGCAAATAGAGCTGAATCTGCCTCTTCATCTAGCATTGCAGTACATAATGCAATCACAGTCTGGCATAACTCTGAACGATAGAATCCTTCTCGTGTATCAATGCTATAAGGGATTCCCTTCGCTTCGAAGGCTGCTTTGAGATATGCTTTATCACCATGACTTCGTAAGAGTATCGCAAAGTCATGGAAGGATGGTAGTTTTGTATCATTCTTTTTGCAAGTCTAAGTTCCTCGATTATAGGTATCAATAATCTTATTGGCAATCCAATTTGCCTTGATCATCTTTGATATCCTCATCCTCGTCCTCATCATCACTGACAATCGCCGTTTTATTCTTCGGAGTATAACTTGCAAACTCAATGAGCGCATCTGGACTATCATTCTTTGGGAACCAGTCTACGATATCATCCTCACCATACTTTTCTGTACTCTCTTTAACATTCATAATCTTTTGAAAGAGTATATTTGTAAACTGAATAATTCGTGCATCTGAACGATAGTTTCTTGATAGGATAATCTTCGCTGATTGCATTGATGAATCGATTGTTTCTTCAATAATCTTTTCTGATTCATTTAATTTAGAACGCATTAGCGCTGGCTTTGCCTGACGGAAACGATAGATAGATTGTTTTGTATCACCTACACGGAAGATACAATTAGGACTAGCAATCATCTCTATGATTGTATCCTGTAGTTTACTTGTATCCTGGAATTCATCAATCATGACTTCTTGTAAGTTATCACGGATAACCTTCGCTACATTTTCATGTTTTAGAATTTCATACGCATAGCGTTCCATATCTGAGAAATACATTGCAGTATTTTCTTGTTTGATACGGACGCAATTGTGATATGTAAGTCTTGCTAGATTGATGAGGGCTGTATTGATAATAGAAGCATCTCTTGCGTCCGAAACAAAATCATCTTCATTTAGACGTTCTTCTGCCATATTCTTGAGTGCCTTTTTCAAATGATCCATTGTACGTGCATGTTCTGGATAATTCTCTTTCTTATAACTGGAAAGCTTTGTGTCATCCATTATTTGAATTTGCTGTTTATAGTTTTGATATATCTCAAAAGTATAGGCAGAACTTTCATCTTCTGGCATTAGTTCATTTTGTAATGTTTGAATGATATTTAAGAATGTATCAAAAGCTACAGAGTTATCAATTACTTTTCCACGTCCATTAATAGCCTCTGGTAGTTCCTGTAGTATTTCTATATCGCGTTGTAATAGTGCTAGTTGTCCATACAAGGACGCAAAGAAATACTTACGGATATTGAGATCGAATGCATCAAACGATGTGAAATGATTTGAACTTGTTGAATCAAACTTTTCTGGGTACATCTTTAATGCATGACTAAACCATTCATCTGGATCTATGGATGATTCCGCATGATGATTGATTTTTACAACTGCATCATATAGTCCATCATAATCATCTGCACGACTAGAAAAATAAGAAGTGAGCGCTGTGATTTCCTGTGGACTTGTCTCATATGCATATTTTAATGCCTTCATGAATGCATCATGTTGGATGTTTTCGTTTTGTCCACTAGAGAGATATTCTCTGTTGTTGCTGGATCTAGTCCAATAATGTTGTAGTACTTTTTGATAATAGACAAACAGAAAGAGTCGATAGTTGTGATATTCGCACTTGCAAGTGCGATAATCTGATCATCGATATATTGAATCAGTTCTTGATCAACAGTTTCTTCTTTTTCCGCTAACTGCTTAATTTCATTTAATTCTTGGGCTACACGCTTTTTCATTTCACTTGCGGCTGCTTCAGTAAATGTCAAAGCTAGAATACGTGATAAAGGTACACGTGGATTATCCTCGATACATCTTTTTACCAAACGGGATACGAGTACTTTTGTCTTACCGGCACCTGCAGATGCGGAAACGACAATACCCATCCCAGAAGAATTACAGGCAACGGACTGTTCAGCAGATAATTGATTTTTCTCAGAGATTCTCATCTTCTTTTGCCCCCTTTGCTGTAATTTCTTCTTTATCTAATTTGAAAGGAATATCTGCTGGAATACCCTCCACTTCCACTGCTGTTGGGATACGATATTCACCATTAAAGTGATACATTGCCATATATGGTAATGTTGTATTTTCAATTGGAGATAGTTCAATATTTCCACTTAGAACTTGTTCATGGAAATTTGCGTAGATTCCTTCGAGATATGCTTGAATCTTATCGAAATCATAAATGTTCTTTGGACTCTTGATATGTCTTGCATCTATATCCACATCATCACGATGTTCGTTAAAAATCCATACTGCACACTTTCGACTCTTGATAAAATCTTCCTCTAAGCTATTTAATAATGCTTGTTTTGGCATATCTCCACATTTATTGTAAACACGATTTAAATCAATCGTTTCATCCTTCATAGAGATATACTGTACAGCAGTTGGATTGTATTTCTTTCCTTGAAGATTATTTGTAACTATCATCATGTACGTTAACATCTGTAGACGTAGTCCTTGTTTTACTTCATCTTCACTAATCGATAATACAGATGATTTGTAATCAATGATACGAATTAAATCTTGATATAAATCAATACGGTCAATAATACCACGGATATTTATATTACCAATCATTGTTTCAGGTAAACGGTATTCAAAAGTGCTCTGGAATAAAAACTAGAATCTTTTTCTAAATCATGCATGAATGTCATAAATTTAGATAATGAATCTGCTAGTCTTTCCAAAGAAATATCATATAGATATTGTTCGTTCGGATGTGTCATCTTAAGTACATCAAAATATGGTCTAAGCACTTCCTTGATTTGAATCGATCGTTAAGATATTTGTTCCATCTTCTTGTAATGCATACTGTTTACGCTTTGCTTTATCATGCATATATTTATTTTTATAAGAAGATAGTAATGTATACATGAAATGATGTTGGATGTTTCCAATTGTAATTGGATCTAATGCAGAGAATTCTTGGTCTATAATTCCAAGCCCCTTTTGGATAAAGTATCCATATGGATTACGGTAGTATGACTCTACCGTACTAACAGAACCATTTAAACATCCTTTTTCATCTAGGAATAATTGTTGTGCAGTCTCTGGTGTTAATTTATGTTTTACTTCTACATGATTATCCACAATCAAAATTGGCCATGGTATATTTTCTTTCTTCATGTCCACTTTGGATTGCACTTCATAAGCTAGTTGCATTTCTTTTCCTTGGTAATCATTTGTGGAATAGGAATAGTAGATTTCTTCCGCCGAAGAATCAATCCACTGTAATGCATTCATATAGTAACCATAACGCTGATTCATACTTGGATAAGATGGTATCTTTGCAAGGTAGTCTTCATCAAACAAGCCATTATGAACTGGGAATCCTGGATAATTCTTTCCACTACACCCAATCACGTAAGTCCGTTCTTGTTTTTTCACTGGATGTGTTAAGTCTGTTACTGTACAGATTGCGTCTGTAAATATAGCACTATCTGAATGAATACCCTCTAGCATATGCATGATAAAAGGGATGTTCTCCACATCATGTTTCTCACTTGTCAAAATAGACTGTAAAACATTACGTAACTGTCTACCTTCTTTCAGTTCATGTTTATTCTGTAAAATCTTTTGGTTACGAATAATCTCAAATGCATTCATCAACATTTCTTCAACTGTAGATGCTTTCATTAAGTTATCTAAATCTTGTTGGATATTGTTGAATAAATCATCTGCTCGCTCTTCAAAGTAAGCATAACGTGCAGATTCCTTTTTAAATACATCTGAGGTTTCCAGATACTGTGATAAATGTTTTGGACATTCTACATCCACCAATACTTGGTCTAGATATTTTAAAACAGTAAATAAAGAGATGATTCTGTTTTTGATCATCTACACCAAAAGCATCAATATATAAAGCTTTCATCAAAGCTTCTTTATTTTTTCGATATGCAAGATTAACTAATGCAACATAGCGTTGAATGAGTCTAGCAGATACATCATGATGTACTGTTGAAAACGGTATTTCATATCTTGCGAAAACTTGTTGTACAACTGGATACTGTGTCTTCCAGGAAGTAAGCACTAAATTGCATGGTCTTCTATAAGTTGCGATATCCTGTGCTATCGCTTCAATTTCTCGACGTGTACTTAATGCATAGCGTAAATGTTTATGACTTGTTATGCTGTCGTTTGGTTTAGCTTTATCTTTGAGTCGTTCTAAGATTTCCACATAGTATGGATCTGCCTCAAAGAAAGGATATACTTCCACATCGTCTTGCTGTAATTTCTGGATTGCAGCTTCCTTATTTTGAACATTCTCTTTTTCCACAAATGGCATTTCCAATAGAATGTGGATAATTTCCTTTAGTTCCTTTTCTTGTTGATTTGTCTCAGGTAGAGTATCAATTTGAATATTGCGTTGAATACACTCTAATACAAACTGGAAAATCTCCTGAATAAATGCAGGATAATTAAACATCTTTTGATATATTGGAAACTCGTCACTTCTCTTTTTCAATGTATGAGAAATCTTCAACAGCGCCGCATATTTGTCTGTATGTTTCTCTCCTAAGGCAACAGAAAGTGGAACCGCTAGTACATTTGCAATAACGCCATGATTATGTTTTGCTAAATCTTCATAAATATACTCTTTTTGGTAATTCGAACATAAAAATTGTTTTCATAATTAGATTTTTATCATAGGCAATCCTGCATATTTGTTAAAATATCCTGTTTTATACAAAAAAATTTGGACAATCTTACTGGATTTTTCAAAATCTGCGTGCCTATAATTAATTTGACAAAAACTACAAGAGCATCAACTAACAATACAAAACTAAATACAATTACTCGGAGGGAAGTATTTATCATGGCAATTTGTGCTATTCTTGGCCAGAAGCTAGACAGTAGGAAAGACGGAGATGACTGTCTATTTAACGGTTATTTAGAAGATTATCTCAGTTTTAGGGAAAATGAGATTGAAGACAATTTAAAAGAAACATTTGAAAAAGTTTTAGAAACAGATCCAGACACAAAGATTTGTGTGGATTTACATTGTGCCGTCAACGTTGAAGCAATTAGTAATCAAATCATCCGCTATAAAGACATCTGCAAGCTTAACGGGAAACCATTAGTTATTCCTTATATCTTGTATTTTCAACATGACAATGAAGATAGAGCTATCATCATCTATGATTGCAAGCAGTATGGATATATTTACGCAAAGGGTCTTTACTACTGCATGACAGAACCAGCCGGTGAATTTATTGACTGCAAGAATGAGATTGTTGCGATTTCTTCTAAACAGGAAACCATCTTAAAAGTTCTTAATCAATTATTCACTGTGAAAGCAGGCTCCATTCAACGTAGTATTGACCATGAACTTTTCCACAATTATGAAGAGTTAAAGACCGCATCCAAAGAAGCTGCGAATGCGCTAAAACTTGAAGCGACGGAAAAACTTCCTGCATTAGAAGATCGTACACACGCTATCTATCACTATGTAACAAACTGGTTCCTCTTAAAGAAGGTTCTCTATGTTCAATACATGGTAAATAAGAATATCTTATCTAGTGTTCACGAAAACAATATTAAGAAACAGAGAAATCAAGCAAAGATGAATTCTGAAGAAATTGATATTCTCAGTTTCAGTGAAATGTGGAGATTGCCTAAACAAGAAACTCTTGCATAAACACATACCTCGACTACTTGTCGAGGTTTTCATTTACCCAAAACAGTGAATTTTAATGCCTAATTACGCGATATATGGTAACATTTTAAAGTAAAGAGGTGTTATATGACAAAGAAAACTAGCTGTAGCAGCACTGCTCATGTTTCTGATTATCACTACTTTAATCGGTAGTACTTTAATCAAGAATGATTTCTTGAATCCAGAAAAAGAGCCAGTTGTTACTACAACAGAAGATAAAAAAGAAGAAGAGAAGAAGGAAACTCCTAAGCCTGAAGTTGACCCAGAAACAGATACGCGCTTTAGCGATACCAACAGTATCTTACTTCTTGTAAACAAAAAACATAAATTAGAAGAAACTTATGTTCCATCTGATCTAACAACTGTCAATGTTAGTACAAACGGTACTGAATGGACTCTACGTAAAGAAGCTGCGAAAGCCCTTGAAGACTTATTCAATGCCGCAAAAGAAGATGGCATTACACTCCGTTTAGGAAATGGATATCGTTCCGGTTCTTATCAAGGGCAGTTATATCAATCCAGTGTTAATCGTATCGGTGAGACAAGCACAAATAAGACCACCGCAAAAGCTGGATATTCCGAACTACAAACTGGCTTAGCAGCTGCGATTCTCGGTGCAGATACAACCACAGATTTTAATATTAGCTTTGCAAAATCTGATGAATATAAGTGGCTTCAAGAAAATGCATATAAATACGGCTTCATCTTACGCTACCCAGAAAACAAAGAATCCATTACTGGTTATACCTTTATGCCATGGCATTATCGTTACGTTGGAAAAGATACGGCTGAACAGATCCATGAAGCAGGTAATGATACAACATTCGAAGAATTCTTTGGCCTTAAAAGGTGGAGACTACGAAAAAGAAAGCTAAATAACACAATAAATCCTAAAAGTAAAAAAATCCCGTACGGCAATGGGATTTTTTAATGTTTATTCTACGAATAACTTTGTTTTATCTAATGCTTTGACTAGGAAGTAACCAATAACTACTGAGATTAATTCTCCAATTGCTACAAATGAACCATTGATTAATGTTCCTAATACAATTTCATTTGGCATAAATAGGTATGCAAGTTCTGCACCCACGAAGAAGAAGTTAAAGATTACAGGCATCAAGCAAGCAAGTACTGGGATACCATTTACTTTCTTATCTTTTAATACCCATGTGCAGTAAGCTGCACCAAATGTTGCGATTGTTCCGATAATCGCATCTAGGAATCCAGTTGGATTAACTCCTAACATCGCACCAATTAGATTTGTTAAGAAACAACCTAGTGTTACACCCCAGATAGATGGTTTGTAAATTAATGGAAGTAGTGTTAAAGCTTCTGCGATTCTGACTTGTACATTACCGTATGTAAACGGTGCTAGTACTAATGATACGACAGTATAGATTGCCGCAATCATCCCAACCCTAGTTAAGGTCTTCATGTTCATAAAATATCATCTCCTTATTTTCATTTAACGTCAGGTAGCCGCTACTGACGGGATTATGTCCGGTTATTTATTTTACGCTATTCATTTTTTTCGTCAACAAGAATCTCCCTTTTAATATATTCTCTTTTGAAAAAAAGATACTATTCTTTCGATAGTATCTTACCATGCGTGCATGAATTCTTTAGACGCCCCAAACACTTTCTGCAATTTCTTTTACAAGTGCTAATTTTGCCCACTGTTCTTCTTCTGTTAACTTATTACCTTCTTCTGTAGACGCAAATCCACACTGTGGAGATAGATATAAATTTTCTAACGGTACATATCTAGCCGCATCGTGAATACGTCTGATGATACGATTCTTATCTTCAAGTTCTGCAGACTTTGTTGTAATCAAACCTAATACAACTTTCTTTCCTTCCGGAATATATTTAAGTGGCTCAAATCCACCTGAACGTGCATCATCATATTCTAAATAGAAAGCATCCACATCTTCCCTAGCGAATAGGTATGGAGCGATTGGGTCATATGCTCCTTCACTTGCGTATGTACTATGGAAGTTTCCACGACATACGTGGGTTGTAATAACCATATCTTCCGGATGATTTGCGATAGCCGCATTGTTAATCTCAATTTCTTCTTCCGCAATCAGTCGTAAACTTTCTTCAGTGATATTAAAAATCTTCCAGAAGGCACGATCTGCATAGAGTGTCCATGTACAATCGTCTAACTGTAGGTTACGACAACCTGCTGCGTACAATTCTTGTATTACTGTCTGATATGCTTTTACAATATCTGCCTTTAACGCATCGTCTGTTGGATAGTACTTTCTAGTTTCTGAAATAAACTCAGGTAAGCGTAATTGAATTAATAGCTGTGCTGGAGATGGAATTGTCTGTTTGGCAATTGTATTTTCATCTTCCTGCGCCTTTACAAACTTGTAGTGTTCTACAAATGGATGATTTTCACCTGAAATCTTTCCTACAACTACTGCTGTTTCTGCCTTTGTTTCTTCATCATGGAAACGTAAACCTTGGATAGACTTCTGGAAAGAGATTCCATTTAATCCCCAGAAGAAATCTAAATGCCACCAACCACGACGGAACTCACCATCTGTAATTGTATGGTAACCAGCTTTCTTTTGCTTCTCGATAAGGTCAAGAATGTAGTAATCTTCTACTTTCTTTAATTCCTCTTGTGTTATTTCATTATTTTGAAACTTTTCTCTAGCGACCTTGAGTTTTTCAGGTCGTAGAAAACTACCTACGTAGTCATAACGGAATGGTACATGATTCTGTGTCATTGTTTTTGCCTCTTATTATCTTTCTCAAATTTTTCCTCTATTCTTCATCTCTTGAATAAACATTGTCATCGAAACTGTCTTCGCATCAGGAATTTTTCCTTCCATAATTTGTTCTATCAATTCCTCTAAACTATATTTATAGATCTGAATCTGTTCATCTTCATCTAAGTGTTGACCAATATATTGATCTATTTTTGCATAATATAAGTCGATAACTTCTGTATCATAGGCAGGAGTTGGATATATCTTACCCATATAGATCCAATCTTTTCCTGTATAGCCTGTTTCTTCTTGAATTTCTCTTTTTCGCAGTTGTAAGTGAATCTTCGTCCTGTTCTTTTTTTACCAGCTGGAAATTCTATTGTTTCTTCTTGTTGTGCATATCTAAACTGTTTGACAAAGAAGAATTTACCATCATTATCTTCAAGTGCGATACCAACTCCACCAATATGTTGTACAACTTCTCTTTCAACTGTCAGATTTTCTTCTATTTCAACGATATCTTTATATACATGTAAAATCTTCCTTCGAAGATTTCTTCTCTTGTTAGTAGTCTATTCATAGTATTATGCCTTCTCCATGCGGATATCATACAATAGATAAATTCAAAATACCGTGAACAATTGATGAAATACAAACAACAATCCATTGTTTTCGTTATTTACATTTTGCACCAATACACATGCATGCATATATTAGTTTATTCATTTATCATGCATTATATAATCTTAGAATGAAAAATTATTTTCTTTTTAGAAATGATAGTTTATTACATCATTTTTCAGTATATTGTTTCTATCCTTTCTAACAGTATAGAAAAAAATACAAATTTTTCATATTATTCTTAGGTTCATGTTTTTCCATTTTGTTCTATAATTAATATGTTCTATACGGGAGGAAAACTATGAACATCAAGAAAGCATTGGCTTCAGTTTTGACACTTGCTTTATTAGCAGGTTGTACAGGCGGTAACTCAACAGCTTCAAACACTACAGCTTCAACAAATGATAATGGTCGTAAGCAACCTGCAGAAACAGGTTCTAAAGATATCGACACATTGAAGTTCCAATTTGTTCCATCAAGACCAGTTGATGAAATTAAGGCAACAACAGAAGGCCTAGATCAATTAGTCATCGAAGCAATGAAGAAGAGAGGATACAACATTAAGAATGTTGAAATCTCTGTCAGTGATTCTTATGAAGCTGCTGGTGAGGCTTTATCTGCTGGTTCAGTAGACGTTGCTTGGTTACCAGGTGGTACTTATGCATTATATTCAAATGAATCAGATGTTATCTTAACAGCTACACGTAAGGGCTTATCCAACGATTCTGAAAAACCTGCTGACTGGAATGGCGATGCACATATGACTGTGAATAAGGATACTCCAGTTACATATTACAAAGGCTTAATCTATGCAGGACCATCCGAATACGGACAAGAGCTTGCTAAGAAAGTAAATGCTGGTGAAGCATTAACTTGGGAAGACTTAAATAAGGCTAAGTGGGCTGTTAGAGACGTTACAAGTTCTGCTGGTTATATCTATCCTACAATGTGGTTAATGGACAACTACGATGGTAAGTCCATTAGTGATTTAGCTAACGTTACAACATTAGACTACGCTGGTGAATTCATGCAGGCAGCTGCTGGACAGATCGACGTTATCGTATGCTACGCTGATGGTCGTCAAGACTATGCAAAGCAATGGCAAGAAGAATGGGGTCGTAAGGATTCTATTTGGAATGAATTAAATGTTATTGGTGTTACAAAGAATATCTATAACGATACAGTATCTGTAACAATGGCTAAGGAAGACATCTATAATAAGGAATTCATCGAAGCAATGCAGGATTCCCTCATCGAAATCGCAAATACAGATGCAGGTAAGAAGATCTTCGGTATCTACAAGCACACAGGTTATGCTAAGGCTGAAGATTCAGATTACGATGGAGCTCGTCAGGCTTTATCTGTAATTGAAAAATAAGATACATAAATTTATGTGGGCGATATTCGAAAATATCGCCCATTTTATTTGATTTTTAATGTATGATTATTGCGTAAATAATCATACATATAGTGATGGAGAATAGACATGATTGAATTTAAAAAAATGTTTCTAAGACCTACCCAAATGGTACTAAAGGTCTACAGAATGTGAATCTAAAGATTGAACAAGGAGAGTTTATTGCGATTATTGGTTTGTCAGGTGCTGGTAAATCTACACTCATTCGTACAATCAATCGCATGATTGATACTACTGAAGGTGAATTGATTGTTGATGACATCAATGTTAGTGAACTCAAGGGAAAATCACTACGTCGCTTTAGACGTAAGATTGGTATGATCTTCCAATCCTTTAACTTAGTAAGTCGTTCAACTGTTATTCGTAACGTTCTTACAAGTAATGTTCCAGATATGCCTTGGTATAAGGTTCTACTTGGGATTTATTCCAAGGAACAAAAAACTCACGCATTGGAAGCTTTGGATAAAGTTGGTATTTTAGATAAAGCGTATAATCGTTGTGATGAGTTATCTGGTGGACAACAACAACGTGTCGCATTAGCACGTACACTCAACCAGAATCCTTCGATTATTCTCGCAGATGAGCCAGTCGCTTCATTAGACCCTATCATGGCTGATGTTGTTATGAGTGACTTTGCAAGAATCAACAAAGAAATGAATATCTCTATCCTATTAAATATTCACCATGTCGATCTAGCATTGAAATACGCTACTCGTGTCATTGGTGTTCGTTCTGGTCATATCGTTTATGACGGTCCAACAGATAAGATTACAAAAGAAATTCTTGATGAAGTTTATAACGGAAAAGCCATTCCAACTTCAAAGGATGATGCGAAGGAAGTTGCAGGCAAGTAAACATGGCGAAACAGAAAATGTTAAAAACGCCATTGTTTGACAGAATCTTTAAACCTGAATTAATCACACTGCCAAACGGGCATACCGTTGAAAGACCTCGCAGTAGAACCCCTTTGATTCTTCTGTTATTTACAATTGTTGTCATTATTTCGATTCGTGCAACAGGTTTTGATTTATCCATCATTATCTCACGCGCAAAACAATTAACTGTAATTCTATCAAAAATTTTCAGTCCAAATTTCAATTACTTTCCAAAGGTAATTTCACCATTAATTGAAACCATACAGATGTCCATTGTTGGTACAATCATTGGTTCATTGATTGGTTTACCACTCGCAATTCTCGCATCTAGTAATATCAATAAGAATAAACCAACCTTACTTGTATGTCGCTTCATCTTATCTGTATTACGTTCCATTCCAACTTTGATTTATGCATATATCTTTGCGTTAATCTTTAGTTTAGGTTCACTTGCGGGTACAGTCGCTATCGCTGTATTTACAATTGGTATCGTTGCGAAGATGTTGTATGAAAGTATCGAAACAATCGATATGGGTCCATATGAAGCCATGCAATCATTTGGTGCTTCCACATTACAGTCCTTCTGGGCTGCGTGCATGCCACAGATTTTACCTACCTACTTAGCGGATTGCTTATATTGCTTTGAAATCAATGTACGTGCATCTTCCATTCTAGGTTATGTAGGTGCTGGTGGACTTGGTATTTTAATTCGTGAACGTACTGGATTACGTGCTTACTCTGACCTCGGTATGATTCTCATTACATTATTTGTTGTCGTTTGGCTCATTGATATGATCAATGATTACCTGCGTTCAAAGTTATCTTAAACAGGAGGTCATATGTCAGAAAATATTATTGCCAAACTAAATGAAGAACCTAAAACAATTTGGGTTAGACTCATAACAGTTGCGATTGTTGTTAGTCTTATGACTTGGGGTTCTCAATCTCTACACTTTACTGGATTTACAGATTCTGGATTAAATGTCGCAAAGGGTCTTATGAATGGTCTATTACACCCTAATATCTCTCTTATTTTTGATATGAGTGATAGTGGTATACCGTTCTTACTTTTACAGACGATTGCGATTGCGGTACTTGGTACGATTATCGGTGCGATTCTTGCGATTCCCGTAAGTTTCTTAGCTTCCACAAATATTGTACCTAAGCCTATCGCTATGTTCTTCCGTGCACTCATCCTGTTGATTCGTACAATCCCTGCACTCATTTGGGCTCTTGTATGGATTCGTGTTACTGGACCTGGACCATTCTGTGGTGTTGTAACACAGTCTGTATGTTCCATTGGTATGATTTCCAAGATGTATATCACAGCCATTGAAGATTTAAATACAGTATTCTTGAATCACTTGATGCGGCTGGTTGTACAACATTCCAGAAGATTCGTTGTGGTATCTTACCACAGCTAAGTGCTTCCTTTATCTCCACTGCAATTTATCGTTTCGATATTAACTTAAAGGATGCGACCATCCTTGGTATCGTTGGTGCAGGTGGTATTGGTTCTCCACTCAATAACGCAATCTCATCTGGTAAATGGTCTAACGTTGGTGCATTCCTATTAACACTCATCTTGCTTGTTATCTTGATTGAGTATTGTTCTACAAAGGTTCGTGCTCGTTTAGCACATGGAAGAAAATAAATAGTAAAAACACCTGCATGCAGGTGTTTTCTTTATTCTGTATATATACTTCTTAATCGTTGTAGTTCTTCTTGATTGATATTAAATTCTTTTTCGAAATAGGACTCTATACTTCCATATTCATTAAAGATTGCGTCTAGTACAATCTTACCAATCTCTTCTGTTACACCAAAAAGTCATGCGATCTAACTCTTCACGTTCTGGATGTTTCAGAATAATATCTTTATCTTCTTCTAGTTTCTTTTGAATCGCTTCGCGACGATATACATTTGTTAGAAGATAATCTTCTAATACGATTTCTCGATCAACACCTAACGCAAGTAAGATTAACATGCATGCTACACCGGTACGATCTTTACCGCTAGCACAATGGATTAAGATAGGTACATCACCCTTTTGAATATGCTCAAACAGAACACGGAAGGCTTGGTTGTTAAACGGCATTCTTGCATAATAGTTCTTTAGTAATGCAAGTTGTTCCTTGCCACCTTCACCAATACGATTCATTCCTTCGCTAGAGAAGTTAATTTCTTCGCCACCTTCAGAAACAGCTCCACTATGTTTAATCATCAAGATATTTGGAAACTCTGGATCTGGTCTTTGTATGATTTCTTCGTTTGAACGTAGGTCCATAATGGCACATAATCCCAATTGTTTTAGAGCTTCAATTTCAGATTCATTCATGCGGAATGGTGCACCACTACGATAAAAAACATTTTCTTTTACACTTTTACCCTCGGTTGTTACATACCCACCGAGCTGTCTAAAATTTAATTTATCTCGAAATCTAGTATCTTTTATCATAGCTTTCTATCCTCAACGTTTTCATATCATACCATGATTTATGAATCTAACATATTTTGATGCTCAACATGTGATAAAATAGTGTGGCAATTGAGTCATCAATAGAAATGAGGTTTTCATGACAGATCGAATTCGAATTTTAGCCACTTCTGATGTGCACGGGTACATCTATCCACACAGTTACGCTGACGGATCAAGTAAAGATATCGGTTTAGCCAAAATCAAAAGTTTAGTTAATATTCTTCGTGATGAGAATACACTCGTATTAGATAACGGTGATGTTTTAGAAGGTTCTCCTTTGATGTATCATCACTTTGTAAAAAATCCTGATGATGTCAGTCCTATCACACGTGCTATGGCTGATTTAAACTACGACTATATTAACGTTGGTAACCATGACTTTAATTATGGTGAAGAGGCTTTAATGATGCACCTACAAAATGCTGGTGCACCATGTATCACTTCTAACTTCTTCTATCACGGAAAGCCATTTGGTCCCTAACTATGTTATCCGTCAAGTTGCAGGTAAGAAGATTGCCATCTTTGGTATCGTTACGCAATATATTCCACATTGGGAACAGAAGTCTCATATCAAACATATGCGCTTTGTGGATGCGTATCTTTCTGCCGAAGCGACTGTAAAGCTTATCAAACGTTTAGAAAACCCTGACTATATTATCTGCATGTACCACGGTGGGTTTGAACGCGATCTTGTAAATGGAAGATTAACAGAAGATGAAACTGGCGAAAATGAAGGATATAAGATTCTCAGAAATATCCGTGGTATCGATGTCATGATTTCTGGTCACCAACATCGTACAGAAGCTGGTAAGCTATTTGATACTTACTATACACAGACAGCAGCCAATGGTGCTGAACTTGCATGTATTGATATCTATCCAGATAACAATACAATTGAGCCACGTATTCTAAAGGCAGATATTGACGCTGATCCAGAGATGTTAAAGCTCTTTGAAACAGAAGAGGCTACTTGCCAAGCATGGTTAGACCAAACACTTGGTACAACAAATGTTGATTTACGTGTTACTGATGAATTCGATGCACGTCTACATAAATCTCAAGTCATCACTTTCCTCAATAAAGTCCAACAAGAAAAGACAGGTGCTGATTTAAGTTCCAATGCCCTCTTCCTTGGCGCAACAGGATTTGGCAAAGATATTACAATGCGTAACTTAGTCAGTACGTATGTATATCCAAATACTACAGTTGTAAAGAAGATTACTGGTAAGATTCTACGTGAATATCTTGAAAAGACAGCTGAATTCTGGATGATTCACAATGAACATATCATTGTAAATCCATCCTATGATTGGCCTAACCACAGCACTATAACTACGATATGGTAGATGGCATTGAATATACAATCAAAGTTTCTAACTCTGTTGGTCATCGCATTATATCTCTTACCTATCAAGGTAATGATGTAACAGATGATATGGAATTTACGATTGCGATGAATAATTATCGTGCAACGGGTGGTGGTAACTACAATATGATCAAAGAAGCACCTACTGTTTCTACTGATCTTTCCAGCATGGTAGAACTTCTTGCGAATTATATTCAGGAACATAAAATCATCGACTTTGAACCAGTTAACAATATCACTGTAATCAAATAAAGAAGTGACGATCTTTGTCGTTAGAACAAGGATTGTCACTTTTTCTTATACTATTTTATTTCATTAGATATTTTTGATGAATTTCTCAATCAATTGATTCACGATTTCCGGCTGATCTGTATTGGAATTATGTCCTGCATGATCAATCCACTCTACAGACTTTCCTGTATATTTCTCATACGCCTTTAGGTAACGTATACATGAGCCTGCATGGTCTTGCTTTCCACAAATTACCAGGGTTGGACATTGTGGCTCATACGGTAAATTCTTTCTACTGCATCTGCCAAGCATTGATATCCATGTGCAGCCAAACTAGCATATCTTTTTTTGTTACCATCATATACCTTCATCATTTTAAGCATTAACTGTTTTCCATATGTCGTTGTGGAAACACCATCTGAACCGACTTTTAACAATGATTTCCATGGATAAATCTGATAGATAGGTCCTACAACTTTTAATAACCATAGTTCAATTGCAGTATAGTACCTTCTTTGTAAAGATGGTGAATCTATCATCACAAGTCCTTTTAATTTATGGGGAAATAATTCGGCGTAAATTTGTCCTAGATATCCACCCATCGATTGGCCAATGATAACTGGATTTTTCAATTCCTTCCTTCTCCAATATTTCATC